>VAPF01072258.1_pt1 | contig 19316 bp, 17 predicted proteins | sample 3393931 | NCBI WGS metagenome assembly VAPF01 (sample SAMN08290437, study PRJNA428436) | hydrothermal vent metagenome | isolation source: Deep-sea hydrothermal vent chimney | place: Atlantic Ocean: South-mid Altantic Ridge | depth 2773 m m | reverse complement strand
TTTCTTCCCTTAAATGACGGTAAACGCCCCAATGCACCGCAATATCCATTAATAAATAAAAGATAGCACCTAAGGATGCAATGCGACTCAAATCAAAAAATAGGGTTAGAAAAATAGCCATCACAACAGAATACACTAACGTATGATTTTGAACGGTACCAGGCATGCCAAAGTGTCGATGAGGCACCAACTTCATATCGGTTAACATGGCTAACATACGCGATACAGCAAAGATACTGGCTATTACGCCTGAAGCGGTCGCCACTATGGCTAAAATAACAGTAAACCATAGGCCATAATCCCCCATTGCTGGCCGTGCAGCTTCAGCCAAAGCAAAGTCTTTTGCCGCAATTATTTCAGGTAAACTCAAATTAGCCGCAACCGCTAAGGCCACTAAAAAGTAAATGACAACACAGATTGCAATGGAAATAATAATGGCTCGACCTACATTGCGATGGGGGTTCACAATTTCAGAGCCACTGTTGGTAATGGTGGTAAACCCTTTATAAGCAAGAATAGCCAGCGCCATTGCGGCAATAAACCCTGTAACGGTAGTGTCCTCTACCATGGTTGTTGGCGTCGTGCTCTCAAATGAAAAATCGGCAATCCATAGACCTCCCACGGCAAATACGATGATTCCACCAATTTTAATAAAGGCCAATAACAACGAAAAAAGTCCAACCGCACGATTTCCAGAAATATTAAGCAAAAAAGCAAAAACCAGCAATCCGACTCCCAACGCTAAAACAATCCAGCTACTCGAATCAATATCAAACAGCTGAACACTGTATGTACCAAATGTTTTTGCCACCAAACTTTGATTGATCACCATCGAAAAATACATAAGCAATGCGCCAGCAGCAGTCATAACTCCCTTGCCATAGGCTTTTTGTAAGAACATGGCGATACCACCAGCGGATGGATAGGCGTTAGAAAGTTTGACATAGGAATACGCGCTAAAAGCCGTAACCACCGCGGCCGCCAAAAATGCGAGGGGAAAGAGTGACCCTGCTAACTCGGCAATTTGTCCCGTTAAAGCCAGTATGCCTGCACCAATCATCACCCCTGTACCCATTGAGACAGCGCCAACCAGTGTTAAACTATTTTTTTGATATTGTGATTTTTTAATGTGTTGTGAATGATCTTCCATGATAAGTATCCTTTTGATAAGGGGGGGGGGAAGAAAAAATCGTAAAAATAAGCTCTTATCCTTAGTCTATCTCTTTTAGTGATAAACTAATAGCCTATAAAATCTCTAATCCCCCAACACTAACGGTTCAGCGAGTAATCAATGCCTCAGATTAAACACCCCATTTTCACTCGATATTGGAAACTCCTACTGCCTTTAACAGTTTTATTCATAATATGGCTCCTGTTTGCACTCACCTCCAAAACCATCCCGAATAGCATTAATTATAAGATACTCAACCAAGATTTGGCGTTAGTACCCGCTGAACCTATCGCTTTTAAAGAGCAAGTCGAACCGATTTTGCAACGTCGTTGTGTGGTGTGCCACGGTTGTTACGATGCACCTTGCCAGCTCAAGCTCTCTTCTATTGAAGGCTTGCAACGTGGCGCTAATGAGGAGCGAATTTATGAACCCAAGCGCATTGGTACGATGGAACCGACTCGACTGTTTATTGATGAAAAAACTACGGCAGAGTGGCGCTTACGCGATTTTTTCTCAGTGCTTAACGAAGGAGAACAAACCCCTTACAATAATTTAGAAAACTCGGTGCTATACCGCCTGTTAAACCTAAAAAAACAACACCCTCAAGCCACCGAAGGCTTGTTATCCAACCATTTTACGCTGGAGTTGGATCGTGAACAAAGCTGCCCAACACTGGACTCCATTGATCATTACGCACAAAAAAATCCGCAATGGGGCATGCCTTATGCCATGCCAAACCTTTCCAACGAAGAACATCAAACACTGGTCTCATGGCTGGCTCAAGGCGCTAAGGCTCCGCCACCACCACCGCCTTCTCCTTCCGTACTGCCACAGATTAAACAGTGGGAGGACTTTCTCAATCAATCCAATAACAAGCAACAGTTGGTCAGCCGTTATCTTTATGAACACCTGTTTCATGCTCACATTCATTTTAAAGACTCCCCAGATCGAGAGTTTTACCGTTTAATTCGCTCCACTACCCCGTCAGGTGAAAAAGCGAATGAAATCGCAACCATTCGCCCTTATGATCACCCTGGGGAGTCGCCATTTTATTATCGACTTATTCGGTATCATCCAACCATCGTGGTTAAAAATCACATCGTGTATGAATTTTCACCTCAAAAAATGCAACGTTATCGTGCGCTGTTTATTGAGCCAAATTATCAAGTGGCTGAGTTGCCAAATTACCACCCTGAGACCTCTTCCAACCCCTTTAAGGTATTTTCGGCACTGCCTGAAAAGTCACGGTATCGTTTTTTACTGGATGACGCACACTTCTTTATTGAAGGATTTATCAAAGGGCCGGTCTGTCGCGGACAGGTCGCTTTGGATGTGATAGAAGATCAATTTTGGATTGTATTTTTTGACCCTGATCAACCTCTTATTACCAATAATGATCAATTTATTAGCCGTATGTCCGATGAGCTGCAAGTGCCAGACGATGGCGGTAGCAGTTTAGAGTTACTCCGTATTTGGACAAGCTATTGGAAACAACAACGGCGTTACTTAGAGCATAAACAAGCGTGGTTTAAAACCGTGGGGACACACAACCTCAACCATGCCATTAAAACCATTTGGGATGGCGATGGCCATAATCCCAATGCGGCACTTACCGTCTTCAGGCATTTTGACAGTGGTTCGGTGGCGTATGGCTTAGTGGGTAATGATCCAGAAAGTGCTTGGGTGATTGACTACCCACTGTTTGAACGCATTCACTATCTATTAGTGGCAGGGTTTGATGTCTACGGCAATATCGGCCACCGTTTAAGCACTCGAATATACATGGATTTTCTTCGCATGGAGGGGGAAGACAGTTTTCTAGCCTTTATTCCCCCCTCCACTCGAAAACAGATTAGAGACAACTGGTATCAAGGCCAAAGAAGTACCGTGGATGAGTTGTTTTCAGCCCCTAAAGAGTGGTTAAATACGGAGGTCGTCACGGGCTTTCAAACAGATGATCCTCAACGAGAGCTGTATCAATCCATCCAAAACAGACTTTCCCCCATCGCACAACAGGCCACGGCCATGAATCAATGTGGCAATACAAGCTGTTCGAAATCGCTTTCAAACGCGCCCCCTCCTAAAGTGACTCAAGCAATGGAAGCCATTGCACAACTGCAAGGTAAAAACTTACACACGTTTCCCGACGTGGCGTTCGTACGCATTCAAATGGAACACGCTGAGGAGGACTTTGCTTACACGTTAATTCGCAACAAAGCTTATAAAAACGTTACCTCTGTTTTGGCGGATGAAAAACAACGGGATCGGGCCGATATTGATAAAGACACAATGACGGTCGTAAATTGGCTAGAAGGGTCTTACCCTAATTTCTTCTTCTCGGTAAAAGAATCCGAGATTGAAGCCTTTACGGCACAGTGCGCTAACATCCACAATAAAGAAGATTACGAAAAATTTGTAGATCAATATGGGGTAAGACGCACTCATCCAGAGTTTTGGCATTTAGCCGACTGGTTTATTGAGGAACACGCTCGAAATAAGCCCGTTTTATCAGGACTGTTTGATTTAAATCGTTATCAAAACCATTAAAAACAAGTCGGTGTTCTAAAACTCTCTAAACAAATCTCACCGCTTTAAAGAAGCGCATGTGCGCTAACGCAACTTGTTTTCGACCTTTGCCCATAATGGCAACAATACCGCCTTTTACAGGCAGTAATTCGCCTTGATAACCACTGGCTTCAAACGCTTCCATAGCGGTGAGCTGTTGGCCAGGCATTACGATAATGGTCACGGGGCCATCGGCTTCTTGCAATACAATGTGCAAACCCTTTTGACCGTTAATCACACACTCTCCCACATAACTCATATGCTCAATGGGGTGATCAATGGTTGCACCGACCGCTAAAAATAATTTTTGCAACGCTTGCTCACTTTCTGGCGCCTTATTAACGGTCATAAAATCGGGTTGATCTTCCATGTGATGCATCACATGCGCAATCACATCCGTGGCTTTAAGCGGAAACAGCGTGGCGCGTTCCTGCCAGAAACCCAGCCCAACCAAAACAACAAGAAAACCCGCCGCGACCCCACTCCAACGTGTCCAAAAAGTTGGCTGAATCAATGTGGGGGGGGAGGATTTTTTTTCTTCATACGAATGGTTTAATAAAATACGTGCTTCCAGCCCTTCTGGAGGGTTAATTTGCAACGCACCTTTAATTTGTTGATCCAATTGTTGGCTATTTTTAACCATTTTGTTTAGTTCTGGATGGCGCTGTAAATACGCTTTCATCTCTTCGTCTAACGTAAAAGGAGCCGCTTGCAGTTGTTTTTTAAACTGTAAATCATTCATTGAATCCTCCTCCTTTTTTACCCAAGGTGCGATGGGCAGTTTTCGTGCTCATCTGCACCATCTGCTTAAGTTTCTGACGCGCTCGAAACAAGCGGGTGTTTACCGTGGCCAGTTTTAAATTGAGTTGTGTGGCAATCTCTTCACCACTGAATCCCCATAGAACTTGCAACACCATTGGCTCTCGATAATCATTGCTAAGCTGCATGATAAATTCTTGTAATTGCGCTTTTTCAAGCATTGGTAACGGTTCACTTGCACTGCTTTCCGCAATCAATGTTTCGTCCAACTCGGTGAATGGCGGTTGGTATTTTTCATACATCCGAGCATTTTCTCGACGCAAAATGGTAATTAACCACGCTTTGGCGGCTTTTTCATCTTTGAGTCGGTCAATGGCTTTCCAAGCTCGGGTAAAAGTTTCTTGCACCAAATCTTCGGCCACCGTCGGGTTTTTGCACAACCAATAGGCGTAGCGATACAAATCTTTGGCGTAAGCAGAGACCAGTTTTTCAAAAAAATCTTGTTTGTTTTTCATAACTTAAGAGACCTCTCTTAGCCTAAAAACTTTCACGCATTTAAAGCGAAAACCTTGGATAAACAATAGGGCGTTCTGTTTGTGCATCGTATGCTACCTGCACTTGCATCTCTAAGGCTTCAGTTAAAATGGGTTGGGTTAAGACTTGGTTCACATCACCTTCTGCAAAAACCTTCCCCCCCTTTAACATCAAACAACGATCGGCTAACTGTGCGGCAAAACTGACATCGTGCAACACCATAATAATGCCTAAGCCTTGCTCTGCCCACTGTTTAAAGTAACGTGCTAATGACTGCTGATGTTTAATGTCCAGCCCTGCTGTCCATTCATCTAAAAACAACCATTTGCCCAAAAAATTTACCCCCCCCTCTTTTTTATCATCATTTGGCCAAATTTGTGCCAATACACGCGCCAGTTGCGCCCGCTTTTGTTCCCCCCCTGAAAGGGTTAAATAATCTCGATGGCGTAAAGATTCCAAATCGCACACTTTTAATACGATGTTAATTACTTGAATGGCTTCTTTATAAAGACGCTGAACGACCTCTTCGCCTAATTGAACCAGTGCTTCCACTGTAAACGAAAATGTCAGTTCGCTTGATTGAGACAGCACGGCTCTTTGATGCGCCAACTCACGGTATGAAAATTGGTTTAGCAAACGATTATTCCATGTTACCGTCCCTTTAGAGGGTAATATTTCATGACTTAAACATTTTAACAGAGTCGATTTACCCGCACCATTTTGCCCTAAAATAGCGTAAATATTTCCAGAATTAAACGCACAGGAAATATGCCTCAATAACACGGTATTTGCGACCCTAACCTCAAGATCAGTCACTTGAATAGATGAACATAACGCCATCTTTAAAGCCTTTTACCCTGTACGCTGGAGAGACGACGGTGTCGCTTAGTCATCAACAGCATTAAAAAGAAAGGGCCGCCTAACAAGGCCATTAATAGCCCAATCGGGAGTTCTGCGGGGTAAAGTAGTTGACGCGCCAATAGATCCGCCAATACCAATAAAATTGCCCCCCCTAGTGCACTTAGCGGTAAAACCAAACGGTGGTCTGCTCCAACCCACAGTCGAATAATATGGGGTACCACCAAGCCGACAAAACCAATCACCCCCACCATGGATACCGATACACCCACAATTAAGGCACTTAACCCCATGACTTGCCACTTAAACCATTTAGGATCGTAGCCCATTTGCAGGCTCACATGCTCTCCCAATAAAAAGGCGTTCATCGACTTGACCAATCGCCACAGCCCCAAGGTGGCAAGTAAAACAAATACCGAAACCATGCCCACAGAGAACCATGATAAATTGGCCAATGAACCCATCATCCAAAACAGAGCGGAACGCAGTTGTGTATCGTCCGAAAAGGTAATCAATAATTGAGTTAACGCACCAAAAATGGCATTAAAAGCCACGCCTGCCAATAACATTAATGCAACGTCGGTATGCCCATGTCGTGTGGCAATTAGGTACAGCATGGCGGTACTGAGGCTTGCCAATAAAAAGGCCGCCACGCTAATTTGCCAAGCTGAAACCTCGTGCCATAATGTCCCACCCAACACAATCACAAACACGGCACCAAATGCGGCACTGCTGGAAACACCAATCAAGCCTGGCTCGGCTAATGGGTTACGAAACAACGCTTGTAAGGCCACCCCCGAAATCGCCAAGCCCGCGCCTATAACGGCCGCCAACAATATTCTGGGCAATCGAATTTCCCACAAAATAAACTGCTGTTGTGCTGAAAGCCCTGCAATGAACTCACTGGGGTAAAAAGAGAAGCCACCCATCATTAAGCTAAGGCTCATTACCAGAGCGAGTAATAACAATAGCAATAAAATCGCCGTGGACGAACGCCCTGTTAATATTTTCATTAATTCGCCTTAGCTCGTTTCATTAGCGTGGCGACAAATGCTCCGTTCCAAATGACAATAAACCAAATCAAATACAACCACAGTAAAAAAAGTGGAATGGCGGCAAAGGCACCGTACACTAAATCGTAGGTTGGAAACCATTTTACATACAGGGCAAACCCATATTTTAGTAGCTCTAACTGAACCATGGCAAAAAAACCACCTAATAAGGCGATTTTAACGGGAATATAACAAACGGGTACAAACTTAAAGAGAAGGGTAAACCCCAACCAACTTAACAACAGCGGTAACGTAGCCATGCCGAAGGTGGCCTGTTTAAGCCATGGCATGGTCTCGGCCAACAAAGGCAGCGCCAATAAGTAAGAGCTGAGCACCAAACTTAGCCCCAACAATAAAGGACCTAAAAGACTGATGCCCAAATAATGCAATACACTCACCCACCATTTACGAGTCGAACGATTTGGCCACATCGCATTGAGCTTTTCATCCACCTTCCACAAGAGCAATAAAGAGGTTAAAAACATCACCACAATACCAGGGCCTTTTAACTGCACGGCTTGCTGAGAAAACCGCAAGAGATAGTCTTCAATCATCGGTTGAGAAGCGGGCATTAGGTTATGCACCACTTGATCCATGACCAAGCGTTCAAACGATTCAAAATAACTGGACACCGAAAATAGACTGAGCATAATTGCCAGCATCGGCACTATACCCACCAATGAGGTGTAGGCTAGAATGGCAACCGAATCACTGCCTTTTTGCGCTTTAAAGTGTTTAAAAACAGAAAGCCAAAACGACCCTTGAATGAGGGGGGGGAAATTTTTATTCAAAACGTTTCCGAACGATCAATTTAACACGCTGGGCGTAAGATATTTAATGACACTAATTCATGTAAGGTCTGTTCTGCAAAGGTTTGTAACTGATCTGCTGGCATCGCATACGGTTTTGCCACGGATTCAAACGCCTCTTGTGCCGAAGATGCAGATTCCAAAGCCATCAAAAATTGATATAACAAGGGCGCTAACTCAATAAACTCAACTGTTTCTTGAGGAACGGAATCGACCGCATCGCCTTGGTCAAGGTAACGGTAAACCAAAAGTGTACTCGCTTCTTCTGGCTTTTGCTTGGGTTGGCAATGCGCGGACAAACGATGCACAGGCCACTCATACGCCAATGGCCATGCCACGGGGGAGAGTTGATAGGCGTGCTCCCAGCTCAATTGAGTTGCTGAAGTTTTCTCACCTCCCTCAAAATCGATCTCTGGCGAAACGCTTAATGCCAACTCTACCCACTCATAGTGTGCCAACTCCAACAGAAAAGGGGGATCATCCGCTTGTGGCTCAAACTCGGAATCTAAAAACTGTAAAAACTCTTGTCCCAATTCATGAAACAGTGGCGTATGCGCATCGTGCTTAATCATGTATTCACGCAGGATTTCCAGCCACCTTGCTTTGCCTAAAATATCCGAACAGACTGGAAAAATTTGGGTAAAAAAACTTTCGATATTGTTAAAAAACAGTTCTTGATAAGCAATCAAGCGTCGAGACTCAATCGGTTGTTCGCCTTCTGGGACGTAGGCCGTATTTTGAGGGTCCCGAATGTGCGCTGAAAATTGCAACTGCAATCGTTGAAAATACGGCAATGCGGTATTTGAATTAGCGGACATGGTGCGCCTCCCAGCCTTTTTGATAACCACGAATTTGTTCGACCTCTTGCATTAACTCAGACAACGGCGGGATATTAAAGTCCCGCTCCAAAAGCGTAGGCACCACACCGTGATGTTGATAAGTTTGCTCAAGCAGTGACCAGACTTCCTGTTTCACATCTTGACCGTGGGTATCAATCTTTAGATCATCCGCTTCATCAAAATGCCCGGCCATGTGTAAATACATTAACCGCTCGGTAGGCATTGACTGAATATACTCCAGCGCATCATAACGATGGTTGATGGCGTTTACATAGGTATTATTTACATCCAGCAATAAACCACAATCCGCCTCTTTTAGCACCGCATTAATAAAGCTTGATTCGGTCATGTCCTGACAAGGCATGGCGTAAAATGAGATGTTTTCAATGCCTATTTTCATCTCTAATAAGTTTTGGACTCGGTGAATACGCTTGGCAACGTAATACACCGCCTCTTCGGTAAAGGGAATCGGCATCAAATCATACAAGTGACCGCTGTCGCCACAGTAGCTTAAATGTTCGGTATAGGTTTGAATATTATGGGTTTTAAAGAAATCTTTTAAAGCAAGAATATAGGTTTCGTCGAGAGGACGAATACCCCCTAAATCTAATGATAGGCCATGTGCAACAAAGGTAAATCGCTCAGTCAGTGCTTTGAGCTGTCGTCCTTTTTGACCACCAAAATTTAGCCAGTTTTCAGGCACGACTTCCATAAAGTCAATGCTAAATTCAGAGTCCTCTAAAATATCATTCAAGAAGTCTCTTCTTAATCCTAAGCCAGCTCCTGAAACGGGATAATCATGCTTTGATTTTGACACGGTATATTCACCTCACATAATAAAACGCCTCTGATGCAAAAACTACGTCAGAGGCGCTCGGTAAAAAAATGCGATAAACTAAATCCCCAGATATAAAACACGTTTATAGCACAAGTCCTTGACGTACCTAGCAAATCCAAAAAAGAGCATATCACCAATAAGGTGACTTTGTCTTTTTTGAATTCACTATGCACATCAATTACTCACCTAAAAGCGCCTACTGTTGGTGCACTCTAATTCGTGTTTCTATCTGGGGATTCGGGAAATTAGTCTTTCATGCCGCCGCACTTGCCTTCACCACATTTACCTTCCATGGATTTAGGCTTACTTTCAGGGTCTTTTGATTTACCACCACACTTACCTTCACCGCATTTACCTTCACCGCATTTACCTTCGCCACATTTACCTTCACCGCACTTACCTTCCGCGTGCTTTTCCTTACTATCGCATTTTTTTCCTTCGCCATGCTCATGCTTCTCGCCAGAGTCCTTTGATTTACCACCACATTTGCCTTCACCACATTTGCCTTCCATGGCAACCTGCGTATAGCCCGATTCCATTTTCTTAAGCCCAAAAGGATTCTCAGAAGCCGAAACTGTTCCAGCCACACCCACTAAGGATGCACCCGCTAACTTTAAAAAATTTCTACGTGTTGTCATAAATAACTCCATTTATAATATTCATTGAATTTAAACTATTCTACATACATTTAACTAGACCGAACTTGATCTATTTTATTTCATTTTTCGAAGAAAGACTTACTTGTTTAACCATCTCTTGTGCCAACGTCATGGTTTTAATCAATCTTAAGGCTTCATCCAGCTCATAGTCTTTATCCAACAGCTCTTTGAGTTCATCAGCCTTTTCTTTCTGTTCATCCGTTTCCTCTTCGTCCTTCACGCCCTTTTTACTTTCTTTTGGCTTAGATTCTCCATGACCATTGCTCAAGTGCCCCGTTAAATTTTTCTCTTTAATGTTACCAAACTTACTGGCTTCTAGCTTTTCTAACTTAACCAACGCGATTTCCACATCGGGCACAATGCCTTCCGCTTGGATAGAGCGTCCAGATGGCGTGTAATAACGTGCAGTGGTTACTTTAATCGCCGCGCCATCGTTTAATTGCAACAAGGTTTGAACCGACCCTTTACCAAAGCTGGTGCGCCCTGCAATCAGTGCGCGTTTTTGATCTTGCAATGCACCCGCAACAATTTCAGACGCCGAAGCAGACCCTTCATTAATCAAGACCACAATGGGCTTGCCTTGCATCAAATCACCGTTTTTCGACTCAAAGCGCATTTGTGAATGCTTAATACGCCCTTCGGTGTAAACAATGAGTCCTTCGTTTAAAAAGGCATCGGAGACTTGAATCGCCGCCTGCAATACGCCACCAGGATTATTACGCAAGTCCAAAACCAATCCTTTCAATTCCGAACCATTTTCTGCGTTAAGTATTTTCATTGCTTTTTTTACATCAGGCCCCGTTCTTGTTTGAAACTGGCTGATTCTTAAATACCCAACGCCGTCTTTCAACATACGTTGCTTAACGCTTTTTACTTTGATAATGGCGCGCGTGATGCTAATAATTAAAGGCGCATCTTCCCCTTTACGGATAATGGTCAACTCCAAATCTGTACCAGGCTTTCCGCGCATAATTTTAACCGCTTCACCCAACGTTTTACCTTTGACAGGCTCGTCCCCTAATTTGATAATCAAATCACCCGCTTTAATGCCTGCGGCTTGTGCAGGGGTATCATCAATAGGCGAAATGACTTTAACAAAACCATCCTCCATGCCAACTTCCATTCCTAAACCACCAAATTTTCCAGTAGTATGCTCTTCCATCTCCTTGTAATCTTTAGGAGGCAAGTAAGCGGAATGCGGGTCTAAACTGGACAACATGCCACTGATTGCACCTTCTAACAGTTTTTTATCATCAACTTCATCGACGTAATCATGCGATACACGTTCAAAAACCTCAACAAACCTCCTTAACTCCTCTAAAGGCAAAGACAGCACAGTTGCATTTTGATCATTTACAATCACTTCTTCACGATCCGCCCAAACCGTTGTACCAACAACAGCCATGCCGCCCAATATAGCGCCTAAGCTAATCCATAAAACTTTTTTAATTCCCGTTGTACTCACCAAACTCTCCAAACTAGGTATTCATTACCATGAAAGCTAAAACCCTAATCCCCAGATAGAAACACGTACGTTGCACAAGCTCTTGATTTCACAGCAAAACAAAAAATAACCGCCGAACCTAGGGGTGCGACTAATATTTTTTATTTCACTGTGAAACCAAACTCCTACACATCATCTCGCGTTTCTACCTGAGGTTTAGGGTAAAATCCTATCATGGTAAAATTAGTAAAGCTATAAAATTCATAGCTACATTATAAACTTATGGCGTAAACATACCAGATTTACTCTATTTTTGTGTTTTTTATAAAAAAGTGACACAATTAAAAGAAACAATACAAGAAAAGATAAAAATTATGAGCGTGCAAGAAAATACACCTTTTGATATGAAAGAAGAAAACATCAATAAAGCGTCCAGAGCCCTTAAAGCCATGGCGCACCCTTTACGCTTAAAAATATTGTGTGTTATTGGTAACCGTGAGTTGCCCGTTATGGAAATTGTCAAACAGGTTGGCACAACACAAAGCAATATCTCTCAACATATTGATATATTAAGAGAGAAAAAGATTATTGTTTCTCGTAGAGAGGGCAGTAAAATATTATGCAAAGTGCGAGATCATAATATTTTACAGCTTATGGAGGTTATGCAACACACCTTTTGTAATCCAAAAAACGATAGTAACGACTCAGCTAGCCCCTGAAAAAGGTCAACTCTGTGTTAAAAAATGATCATTTACACTTGTAAACTCACATTTTTCGCCTTGATTTGACCATTTTCAGGAGCCATCTGAGTCGTTACAAACAATATTTAATTGCTAAAATCTTCACGACTTAGGCAAAAAACTTGCCAGCTTTTTAAACACGTCAAACAACCCTTCTTCTGTTTCCGCTACGATATTAATGTGCCCTAACTTGCGATTGGGTCGCTCTTCTTTGTCATATAGGTGTAAAAAAACATTGGGCATTTCAAGCACCTTTTCAGTGTCGCCAACCTGACCAATAATGTTAATCATCGCAGCAATGGGCTGACAAGCCGTGGTGTCTCCCAAGGGCATTCCGCTAATGGCTCGAACGTGATTTTCAAACTGATCGGTCTCTGCGCCATCTTGTGTCCAGTGCCCAGAGTTATGCACACGGGGCGCCATCTCATTTGCAATCAGTCCATCCAAGGTATCAAACAGTTCCAACGTTAATACGCCGACATGATCCAGCTCATCCAACAAACGTTGCATGTAAACTTCGGCCTCTTTTTGAATGGCCTCCGTAAGGTTTCTGGCGGGCGCGATGGTGTAACGTAAAATACCATCGTGGTGCACATTTTGTACCAGTGGGTAATAAACGTGTTCGTTATTGGCGTTGCGTACCGCAATAATCGAAAGTTCACGTTGAAAATTAACAAACCCTTCCAACACGAGCTCTCGCCCACCAATTTCAGACCACGCTTGTTCAATTTGACGGGCCTCTTTTAAAACAAACTGCCCTTTGCCGTCGTAGCCTTCAGTGGTGGTTTTTAATACGGCAGGCAAGCCTACCTCTTCCACTGCCACTTTTAAACTGTCCAGAGAATCGACAATTTGATAAGGCGCACAAGGAATATCCAACTGGTCAAAAAGTGCTTTTTCTCGGCCACGGTGTTGTGAGATGTAAAGGGATTTTTCGGCGGGATAAACAGGCGTAGTTTTGGCAATTTCACGTATCAATGCCACGTCGGTATTTTCACTTTCGTAGGTAATCACATCGGCAAAGTTAATCAACTCGGCTAAACCACTCGCATCTTGCGATGAAAAAAAAGGGTGTCCCAATTGTGCCGCAGGTTCTTGGTTACTTTGACCATAAAAGCTAAACATTTTTTTTAAGGGCGCACCCGAAAGTGCCAGCATTCGGCCTAACTGCCCAGCACCCAATACACCAATTTTTTTTGTCGAACTTGTCATAAGGTTTTCACTTTTTGTGTCACTCGATATTAATCGCGTGGATCGCCATCCTCTAATACGGCTTGCGTTTGTTTTACTCGAAACGCTTTCACGGCTTCACGAATGGCTGGTACAGACGTACCCACAATTTGAGCCGCCAAAATACCTGCATTTTTCGCCCCAGCATCGCCAATAGCCAAGGTTCCTACAGGAATCCCCCCTGGCATTTGCACAATCGACAATAACGAATCGTTACCGCTTAATGCACGAGACTGAACGGGCACACCCAAGACTGGTACCACGGTTTTAGCCGCGACCATACCGGGTAAGTGCGCCGCACCACCGGCACCCGCAATAATCACCTGCAAGCCACGTACCTCAGCTTGTTCGGCGTAATCAAACATTAAATCGGGTGTTCGATGGGCAGAAACGACCTTCACTTCATGCGGAACACCAAACTGTTCCAGCATCTCTACCGCGTGTTGCATGGTCGGCCAGTCCGATTTTGACCCCATGATGACGCCCACCACGGGACGGTTTGCGTTTATTGAATCAACCATTTTTTCTGCACTTTAAACCTTAAAAAAAGCCGTTCATTTTACACGGATTTTTAAGTCAATACAATTTACCCTATTATTTCATATCAACTCCGCTTCATTTATGCACTAAAGAATCAGGTATTCAACGGTTTCGAAACGTTTTTTGATGATCTAAAAAAGAGAGAAGAGGGAGGGCAGAGCCAACGCATTAAAACCTAACACCAACTCAACAAAAAGACGACCTATGAGTTTATTGTGAACATTAAATTATTAGCTGTAATCGTATTTGCAAAATAGATGGATTATCATCTTTCATTTTTCGCCTAGTATCAATATCAATGTAATTAAGCATGATACGAACGTTTTCATTTTGATACCAATTAAGTGCAAAGGTGGTATTGGTTTGTATGCCACCAGCAATGCTTCCCGTTCGACTGTTTAGATCAATGTAACTACGACGAATCGCCACCTCCCAAACTCTTTGGGCTCGTCCTACGTTAACCGCACCAAAGCTACCTGATCGTGTTGAGTAGGGGCGCTGTTTACCATTAATAAGCCAACTCGCGGATAGGTAGCCACCATCAAAATTTTCATCTTGTTTGTCACCAAATCGTGAAACACTTGTGGCAATATACTCGCCTTGCAATGTTACGGGACCAGTGGCTAAAATGGCTTCAATACCATGAATAACTTGACTGTCTACATTTTTCATTCGTTTAGTATTGACAAAGGTTTCAGAGGTGATTTCAGACTCAGGTAAGGTTCGAATTCGTAACTCTTGATCAAGATCCGATTTTCGGTAGGAGGCCGACCCTCCAAAATGTAAAATTGTATTTTGATCTCGATAGGGGGTAAAAGTTAAGCGTCCAGTGAACCCTTTTGCGCCATCTGTCGGAAATAGATCGGCATCTTCAATATAAGTTTCCCAAAAAGTACCCGCAGAAAGCCCCCAACTTTTTCCCCAGCGCTGTATAGAAAATCCAACATTAACTCCTGGGCTAAATGCATTGGCTAGGGAGCGCTCCATAAACACATGGTTATTGGAGCTGGTAACTTCCTCAAGACTAAAAGGTTCTTTGATTTGACCTACTGTCAGGTGTGTTTTATAAAATCCCGAATAGCGAATGATCGCTGATTGAAAGGGCGTGTCGTCATCTGATATATTATATTGTGCGCTGATTCGCCAATCATTAAATAGGTCTGCCCTTAATGAGATACGAGCACGACGTACAAGCCAATCATTTTCGAGTGGAGTTTTATCTTCATTAAACATCGCTCCATCCAAATGCAGTCGACCACCCATCTTGATTTTAATATTGCCATCATCTGACTGATATAAAACCCCTTTACTGGGTAGTACTTGATTGTTGGCCAATGTGGTTAAAGAAAAAGAAGTCAAATAAAACAAAAGTAAAAAAGAAGAAATTGTTTTTTTCATGGTGTTGATCCAGTGATTTCTTTGTTCAAAACGATTGCAGTTTTCTGCTTGGGTCAGTGTCGGTTTTTTGAGTCCAAAAATCGCTCGGCTACAGAAATGGTTATGTCTGACTTCTTAGAATACGGTTACTTTATCAGAAAATGGCTCTTTTTAGAGTTTCTCTAAAATTAAACTATTACCCCAATCCCTAGATAGAAATGAGGATTAGAGTACACATAATTGATATGTCTAGTGAACTCAAAAAAAAACAATGTCATCTTATTGGCGATGCGTCCTTTTTTGAATTTACTGGGTGCGGCAAGGGTTTATGCTATAAGCGTATTTTTTATCTGAGGATTATCTGAATCCATCAATGTTAAGTTGTGAATAATCTATAAATACATGGCAACCATTCTTTCGCTTAGATTGATGACCCACATCAAATACGATCATTAACTTTTGTTTTCCCCTGCTCTGAACGGAAGTAATGCCTTCGGCATTGGATAAATCTAATTTTCCATCGATACGAACTCGACGAGGATGTTGATTTTCTTGCCCACCCCACCACCATAACTTAAACTTTTTACCTTTTTTTTCATGGCGGCTCAAAATCAAATACCCGTTCAATGTTGAATCAAATGTAATAGAACGAATGCCACCTTTATCTAGGTCAAGATAAATAGGTTTATTTTTAAATTGAGGACGAACACCCTGTTCAAAAACCGCTTTTGGATTCTGTAATACCAATAAGACCGCTTTATTATCAATAACAGGACTGCGCAACCCAATAAATAACGACTGTTTATTTTTATCAAAACTTAAGCCCTCAATATTAAATCCATTACTTCCTTTAACATCAAGCGCCTCACTTGCCATTTTTAACCGTTTATCCAACTGAACTATCGTGGTTTTAAGGTCAGATATCACGCTTACATTCGTAGCCTGATTGCCATCGATTTTAAAACGTACCAGCTTTTCACGCGCGGTGGAGCGTTTCAAATCTTGGGTTAGAGAATGTGACGTAATGACATAAACAAAATCATCTTTATCCAAGGCTACAGCTTCAAGATCTGATAAAGACCCTAAATTTGGACGTCCTGAAAAAACCGACCATAATGTAAACATTTTCAAAGGTTGAACAGAAACTATTCCGTCTTTTTTTAAAGAAAGCAAATGAACAGGATTGTTTTTTTCATCCTCTACCACTAAAATTCGCCCATCGAACAACTGCGTAATACCTGAAGGCTCATAAAAATCACTGCATGTTTGTCGCTCAATATGAGGTACTTGTGCGCTAGTCGCAAATGTTTTTGGTATTGTTATCAGCATGACAAATATACCTATTAACACAACAAACACTCGCTATCCCTCTACAACCATCATGGCTTTTGCCAAAACAATACTTAATAAAACAACACTTATCACTAAACCGACCATAAATACATTGTAAGAAATATACAACTTAGAATAAGATTTTTCTGCGGTACTGCCAAGGTGATGCAGGTGCGAAATCATATTACCGTACACTCGATCTTTGTCACTCACCATTTCTTCCATCGCAGAAATATAGTCCTCTTTTGGGAGTCTAGCATATTGTTCAAACACCAACAGACCAGAGCGGTCTGCACGAAAATCATCTAACAAGTGTTTATCCTTATCTACTAACGGCCGCGCGGCTAATACAGCAAACACTATAGAAAGAGTACACGTTAATAAAAATGCAGCAAAAGGGATAACTAAAATAGGCATGCTTTTTAAAAAAGCTGCCCCTCCTACTAATAAAACAGAAACCATTAAGCCATTAAGCGAAATCATTATATTAGCCTTGGTTGCCGCCAAAGTAATCATATCTAACTGTGCTCGATAAGAGTTTCTAAATAAAGACTCAATACCTCGAACACTGCCTAATTTATTTTTTTTAGTCTGGGATTTATTCTTTTTAACATCTACTGGCTGAGTATCTTTAATCATCATCTTCTCTAAGTATTAATTTATTGTTCACCATGCTGAGACCTTTGCACAAAAGGATGCACGAATGAAAAAGGCTAAAATATACCTTATTTTCGTTGAAAACCTTGCGAATAGCTAGCTACAAGGTGAATTAAGCTTGCTCAAGAGAGGGTGCCCTAGGGTATTCTCTGCAATACTCCGCCTCAATAAGTCAAATTTTATCACTTTCTCCTTTCGTGCAAAGGAATCATGCTACATTTGAAAGCTACCTGAATCCATCTCAAATTTCCAGATAGGATTTTATCAGCACTCAATTGGCTATTTTAGACAGATTTATCCTGCAGAAACACTTTATTCAAACGAAACAGGCGTTTTTTTGTCCACCAGAATAATAACTCGACGATTAAGAGAACGACCATAAGCGGTTTTGTTGGGGACAACGGCGTTATTATCCGCTTTTCCTTCGATGGTTAGCAGACGTTTATCAACGCCCATATCAATAAAAGTTCGCGCTACGGTTGCCGCTCGAGCGGCAGAAAGCTCCCAGTTTGAAGGAAACTGAAAGTTATTAATGGGTAAATTATCGGTATAACCTGTAATGGTGATGTACTGATCACGCCCTGCGAGCGTTTCGCCTAATTTTTCGAGCTGCTCTCGCGTATTGTCACTAATGGTGGCACGCGCACTTTCAAAAAAGCTATCCGATTTTAAGGTTATTTTTGTGTAGTCTTCAGTATCCTCAATCGTGATGTCTTGAGGATTTAGATCTTTCATCGCGGCTTCAATCTCTTCTGTTGAAGCGGGGGGTTTTAAATCAAGCTGTACAATCTCTTCTTGGGGGGGGGCATTGTCTAAAACAGTAATATCCCCACTGTCAATTGGCTCTCCCGAAATACTTTGTACAAAGGCATCACGATCTTTTGGGTCAACGGCTGCCATGAGCCACATGACTAAAAAAAACACCATAAGTACCGTCATTAAATCGGCTAGGGCAATTTTCCATGCGCCACCATGTGAGCCTTCATCATGTGAACGCCGACGACGTGGCATTATGCACCCCTCGCCAAAACATAACATTCAGATTGAGCAATGCCTTGTAACCTAAAGAGCATAAAATCGATCAATAAATTGTTTATCTGAATAGTTGAGAGACTCATAACACTCTCGGCACTTCAAATTCAGGTGGGATACGCTGGCGACCAATTTCAAGCGCAATATTAGGTGACACACCATTGGCATAGGCAGACATAAAAGCGGCACTCATTTCAAGCAACGCGGTGTCTTGACGCACCATCACTTCCATTGCATGAACAAAAGGGGCAAGTACGGCAAATGCAACAAAAATACCTGTTAAGGTTCCAACCAATGCGGCACCAATTGCCGTTCCAATTTTAGCCACATCCATATCGCCCCCCAGCAGCTCCATGGTTAATATCACGCCTAACACTGCAGCAACAATTCCAAAACCGGGTAACCAGTCGGCCACTTTACCGACGGATCTAGGCACTTCTAGCATAGAGACAGTAATATCATGAATTTGGTCGTCTAAATACAGATCAAAACTTTGGCTTTTGGGGGGATTTAGCAGAAGGTAACTAAAATTATCAATAATGAATTTTTTGAGGTCTTTGTGTTTTAACACCGCAGGGTATTGCGCAAAGATAGGACTCGTTTCAGGGCTTACAATATGTTTTTCTACCGCCAAAACCCCTGAAGAGCGAGACAAACGAGCCAGTTCATTAAGTAAGCCTAATGCATCAGAATACAGTGATTGGGTGACTTTTTCGCCCGCAAAATAGCGCCCTAAATAACCAAAACTACGCCACCAAATATACACGGGGGTTGAGGCTAAAAACGTTCCCAGTGCCAAGCCTAAAATAACAACTAACTCAGAGGGGTGCCATAAAGAGCGTAAATTGCCCCCCATCAGCATAAAGCCACCAAAGAGACT
>VAPF01079355.1_pt1 | contig 19379 bp, 18 predicted proteins | sample 3393931 | NCBI WGS metagenome assembly VAPF01 (sample SAMN08290437, study PRJNA428436) | hydrothermal vent metagenome | isolation source: Deep-sea hydrothermal vent chimney | place: Atlantic Ocean: South-mid Altantic Ridge | depth 2773 m m | reverse complement strand
GGGGGAGTAAGGGGAGGAAGTGTCCAAACAAATCGGCCACTTCTCTTTAAAACTTTCCGCAATAATGAAACCAAAAAATATTATGTTTTTAAACTTTCTGCTATTTTATTGAATAAATTTATTCTTAAATAGTTTTCTACATTTTCATTACTCTCTTCACGATTTAAGAGTTGAAATTGATTTGCCATCAACTTGACATATATTTTTATTTCAGTTTTATTGTTATCGAGCTTTATGAAATTAAGCGTGTAACTATTTTTATATGTTTTCCCGAAAAAATATGTGTTTACGAGAGAAAGTTCTTTGGAATCAACCGTTCTAGCTTCTGTTACCATAATTCCATCTGATTTTTCAAGAATCTTTAAAGTTTCATCCTCTGAAAGAGCACGTAACGTAGCTCCCCATACTTTGTCAAAAGTACCATTATAAACCCTGCTTTTCTCGACTTTGTCCATTGTTGCAGCAATGTGTTTGATATTAGATGTACAACCTGAGAACAAAAGAGCGAATCCTATCAAGAAGGACAATAATATAAGCACATTAAGTCTAAGTTTATTTTCTTTCATAATATTCCTCTTCCATAGTTATAAAGTGCAGTAGAATGGCATAAAAATTAAAAATTTACAAGCAAAAACCGACGAAAAAAGGCCTCCCTGTTTGTTATAATGCGATAGCGGGTCACAAAACAAATCAAAACAGGACAGGAGGCCACTTTCTTGACAAACAGCTGGTTAAAACAAACATGCTTTGTGCGCTGTACATGAGGGGTGAGTGATTATACCGTTCTTCCAAAAGTACCGAGTTTTATTCTTTTTTTGTCAATAATACTTGTAAAAGGGCATGTTTTTATGAATAATACGCTATATGAGAGAAACTGCATTAATAATCGGTGGAAGTCGTGGAATAGGACGTGCCATAGCTTTGCAGTTAGCTCAATCAGGGTTTAATATATGGTTGACTTACAAAAGCAACCATGAGGCTGCTCGGAGAGCAAAATCAGAAATAGAAGGGTTGGGAAGGGCCTGCGATTTAATCTCCTTTGATGTTTCCAATTATGAAGAGACAGAGGCTGCGTTAGGAAGAAGAGTAGAAGATTTTGCCCCGCACGTCCTTGTTTACAACGCAGGCATTGCCCGGGACAATCTCCTTTTGTGGATGACCAAAGATGAGTGGAAGTCGGTTCTTTCCACAAATCTGGATGGGTTCTACAATGTAACCCGTACGGTATTGTTTTCGATGTTAAAGGCTAAAACAGGGCGTATTGTTGTTGTCTCTTCCACATCTGGCCAGGCGGGTCAGGCAGGGCAGGTGAATTACTCCGCTTCTAAGGCAGGATTGATTGGTGCGGCTAAAGCCTTGGCCCGTGAAGTAGGCAAAAAAAATATATTTGTTAATGTGGTTGCTCCTGGTTTTATTGAGACAGAAATGACAGAAGGACTTCCTAAAGAGCAGATTTTACCTTTGATTCCTATTAACCGGTTAGGAAGGGCTAAAGATGTAGCATCTGTCGTTAATTTTTTGTGTACAGAACAGGATATGTATATTCATGGACAAGTTATTGGTATTAATGGCGGACTATTAATGTAGTTTCTTTGTTTTTTTTACATAATAACGATAGACTTCTTGCCAACATTAAAAATAAGAAGATAATCCGGCCATGTCTCATAGAGATTCAGAGGACAATGTATTTTTAAATGAAAAGATATGACGATATAGTCATTGGGAGCGGTATAAGCGGATTGACCATGTCCCTTCTCCTCGCAGTGAACGGACATAAGGTGCTGTTGTTAGAAAAGAATCCGCGTATTGGCGGAGCCCTGTCCCGATTTTATAGGAAGGGTATCCCTTTTGATACTGGATTCCATTTTACTGGAGGACTTCATAAAGGAGGAATACTATATGATATCCTGTCAATTCTGGGAATTCGTGATTTAATTCAGCCGATATTTTTATCAGAAGACAATGCCAGCTGCTTTTTCTTTGAATCGGAAAACAGGCTCTATGAAGTTCCCTACGGGATTGAAAAGATAAAAAATAAATTAAAAGGCTATTTTCCGGGGGAAACAAATGCTATCGACAGATATTTTGAGAAGGTCAAATATATCTGTGATCAAACCCTTTCGATGAACCTGCGTTCGCTTACATCCAGACAGCATCATTTAAATGAAGATTTTATCACTTTAGACTCAGTGTTAAACGGGCTAACCCGGAACTCTTCACTAAAAGCTTTATTAGCTGCTTTTGCGATGTGCTATGGAGTAAAGCCTCAGGAGATTTCCTTTGCCAACCACAGCAGGCTATGTCTTGGCGTTTATGAATCGGTTGCTCGTGTTAAGGGAGGTGGCGGCGCGATAGTAAAGGCTTTTGAGACAAAATTCAAAGACCTTGACATAGAGATTTGCTGTGGTAAATATATTGTGGAGTTGGCCGACATTCGTAATCATAGAGCAGGCCGCTTTATATTGAATACAGGAGAGGAGATTTCAGGTGGTAATTGCATATTTACGATACATCCCAGGGAGATTTTAAAAATCCTGCCTGAGAAACATTTAAGCCGGGCATTTATAGACAGGGGGGCATCATTTGAATCTTCCGCTGGATTCTTCTCTGTTTTTGCAACGTTAGAACCGGAGTATGAGGAGCCTGATTTTGGTGCAAACATCTTTTCTATATTTCCTCACTCTGATATAAATCAGCTGTTAGACCCTGAATACAAAGGAGTGCCAGCTTTAGTGATTATTAAATCCACGGAGCAAGTAGGAGAAAAAAACTACAGGACTATTACTGCTTTTGAACCTTCTTTTGTGGAACATGTGGAAGCCTGGAGGGACTCAAAGACTGGCATGAGACCCCAAGCATATCAAGATTATAAGAAAAAGAGAGTTAAAAGCATTACGGAACGCATCGTTAAGGTCTTTCCAGAGTATAAAGACCGACTTAATATTATTGATGCGGCATCTGTGCTTACCTTTAGGGATTATCTGAATAACTATGATGGATCTGCTTATGGGGTAAAACAGAAGGTGGGGCAGTATAATTTCATAGGAAAGCTTCCTATACGCAACTTATATGCTGCTGGTCAGAGTTCTCTTTTACCTGGAATAGTTGGGGCAATGATGTCCTCATTTATTGTCGGACGGTCTCTTATAAACGAGGATGAGTACAACAAATTTTTAAACCGAAATTTATGGAATTGAATAGGGTTGTAATAACTGGAGTCGGCGCTATTTCTCCTTTAGGAGACGGGATTGATTCTCTTATGGACGGCATTCATGCAGGGGAAAGTGCCGTTCAATACATGGAGGAATGGACCCGGTACAAAGGTATGGGTAGTCATGTAGCGGCGACTGCAAATTTAAAGAACGAAAAGAAAATTCCGCGCCAGAGCAGGCGTTCTATGGGTCGCATGAGTATTTTCGCTGCCCAGGCATCAGAGCGGGCACTTGCCGACTCAGGCATAAATTCGGACGAAATACCACCAGGCCGAATGGGCTGTATTATCGGCTCCACGACTGGAAGTGCAAGAAGTATCAGTAAGGCGTTTGAGATAATGCTGCCTGAAAGGGATTTGAGCCAGCTCCCATCCTCGATGTTTTTTCAGTGCATGTCACATACTGCGGCAGTAAATGTAGCCCAGTACTTAGGACTGACCGGTTATGTAATGGCAACAGCAGCAGCTTGCGCCTCTTCCCTGCAGGCCATTGGTACAGGCTATGACCTGATAAGATTGGGAAAACAGAATATACTGTTATGCGGCGGAGCAGAGGAGCTTCATCCCACGGTTACAGGGTCTTTTGATGTGCTTTTTGCAACTTCGGCTAAATATAATCAAACCCCCCAAAAGACTCCCAGGCCTTTTGATAAAGATCGGGATGGATTGGTTTGTGGGGAAGGAAGTGGTATATTAGTTTTGGAAGAATATGAACGAGCGGTTCGCAGAAACGCTAAAATTTATGCTGAGATTACCGGTTATAGTACATGTGGAAGCGGGTTCCACATCAGTCAGTCAGACAAAAAATCCATGATTTATTGTATGAGTGATGCCCTAAACAGCGCACAAACCATGCCAAAAGAAATAGATTATATAAGTGCACATGCCACGGGAACGTTGCAAGGGGATAAGGAGGAGGCTGAAGCCATCAGAGATCTCTTCGGCGGCACCGTTCCTGTAAGTAGCCTGAAAGGTTACATAGGGCATACCATGGGTGCTTCAGGCGCTATTGAGTTGATTGCTTCTTTATTGATGATGGAAAAGGGTGTTATTTATCCGACTTTGAATTTAGATAACATTAGCCCCGACTGTGAAGGAATTAGCCACATTACAAAACCAGTCAAAAAAGAAATCAATACAATTTTAAAGAATTCTTTTGCTTTCGGGGGCATTAACGCTGCGCTGGTCTGCAAAAAACATACTGTTTAAAACAAAAATATTTTAATAATATTACAGGGCCGGCTTTGGCAATACATAGGAAGTTTCTACCAGCGGCAAGGTTATTCTTTCGCACCATCCAGGCGTGAGTTAGTCTGTGAATTAGTCTCATTAGGATTGCAATCCGTAAAAGTATCCGGAGATAGAATACTTAAAGTTTCTATTGCAGAATATAATTTCGATATATATACGAACGGTAAAGTTGGGTATGAGGTGAATAATACTGTGTTTGATAATAATAATGTTCTTGCCGAAGATGCTATTTGTGATACAGTGGTGATAAAAGGTAGCGTTTGGACAGGGTCAAAAAAGGCATTTGAGAGAAAAATCCCCGAGATATATCAGTCTATAATCAGAAAAATTATCAGGGAAAATGATAAGATAACAACGGCATTGAAATAGCCTTATGCAAGCAACACACCGGCTATATGACATAATTATAAGGAGAATGAATGACAGAGCAAGAAGTTATTGATATCACAAACAAAGTATTTGAAGAGTCTTTTGAAATAGAAAAGGATAAATTACAGCCCCAGGCGCATATATTTAATGACCTTGGACTGGACAGTCTGGATATTGTTGACTTAGTAGCAGCTCTCCAGAAAAGCTTTGGAGTTAACATACGGAATGAAGAAAAGGTCAGAAACATACGGACACTGCAAGACGTCTATGAGTTTATTCTTGCCGTAAAAAAATGAAAAAAGGAAGAATTAATAATCAGGAATGAACCATTTTAAACTATTTTGCCTGAATCTATACTTTTATGTATCTTTTTTGTTATTTTCAATGGTAAGTATCCCTATTTTAACGATCTTCATTGCTTTTTTATCATTATTTATGCCGCAACGCCTTACAATGAAACGATTCCGCCGTACCATAAGCTGGTATGGCAGGGGTATTACATTGATTCCTTTTCCATTAATAAAAGTTTTTTACGAGGACCATTCAAAAATCAACCACCAGGAACCCTTTATCTTTGTCTGTAACCACAGAGCAGCATCAGATGCGTTTCTGATGTCTGTACTGCCGCATGAGGCTGTTCAGGTTGTAAACATATGGCCTTTCCGCATACCTGTTTTGGGTCTTTATGCCCGGTTGGCAGGGTATTTGAATATTAATAAGATGCCTCCTGAGTTATTTTCTGAGAAGGCTCTAAAATTACTAAGTAAGAATGTTTCTATTATATTTTTTCCCGAGGGAACACGCTCAACAAACAGGGAAATGGGTAATTTTCACGGTTCAGCTTTTCGTCTTGCACTGCAAGCAAAGGTTCCTATAGTTCCCCTCTGTATCTCAGGAAATGAAAACACACCCCCAAAGGGATCCTTACTTATGAGACCTGGGACAATCAGGGTGCGCAGGTTGACAGCTATCCCGTGGAAAGATTATAAGGAGCTGAATGTCTTTTCATTAAAGAACAAGGTGCGCGAGATTATCAGCAAAGAGCTGTCCCTCATGGAGAATGGGATATGACAGCATCCGATCGTTACAGAAAAATCGAATTTTCCAAGCCTGATGCTGTCAGGAAAGTCCAAGAGAGTCTTTTAAAAAATCACCTTGATTATCTTGCCCAGAATTCTCCCTATTATCGCAGAATTTTTAGCGGTCTTGGGATAGATATAGACAATGTAACTCTTGAAAATTTAAGCGACCTGCCCTTTACAAATAAATCCGCCTTTGAAAAATGCAATGATGAATTGCTTGCCGTACCCCTAGCTAGAATCATTGATATAGTTTTGTCATCAGGCACTACAGGTAAGCCAACAAAAATTATGTATACGGAGAATGACTTAACGCGATTAGCCTACAATGAGGAAATCTCTTTTGCCAGTTGCGGTGTAACGTCAGGGGATGTTGTCTTGCTTACCTGCACGATGGACAGGTGTTTTATTGCAGGTCTGGCTTACTTCTTAGGGGCAAGAAGTCTGGGCGCTGCTACTGTGAGAAACGGACTTAGCAGTTTTGCAAGCCACTTGGAAATTATTCAACGGATGAACCCGACCGTCATTGTGGGGGTTCCGTCATTCCTGCGCAAATTAGGACTATTTTTAAAATCTAAAGACGTCAACCCTCAAACGACTTCTGTAGCCAGGTTGGTCTGTATTGGTGAGCCTATTAGAGCTAAAAATCTTTCACTGTTAAGAATGGGAGAGGATTTGGAAGAGATATGGGGAGCAAAAGTATTTTCTACATATGCTTCATCTGAAATAATCACAACATTTTGTGAATGTACTGCCCAGAAAGGAGGGCATCTTCATCCTGAGCTGGCAATTGTAGAAATTGTCAATGATAAGGGAGATGTTTTGCCTCCCGGAGAAGAAGGAGAAGTGGTGGTAACACCCCTGTCTGTAGAGGGGATGCCTTTACTGCGATTTAAAACCGGTGATGTGAGTTTTCTGGCAGATAAACCCTGTGACTGCGGAAGGGTTTCCCCTCGTCTTGGACCTATATCAGGAAGAAAGAAACAAATGATCAAATACCGTGGAACGACCCTATATCCCCAGGCTATATACTCTGTATTGGATGAAATTCCCGAGGTAAATGAATACTATGTTACGGTAACCAGTAATTTTGACCTCTCTGATGTTGTAAAGGTGCATGTTTCTACCTATAATGACTCCTGTTCACCCGACAGGATTATGGACAAACTCCAGATACATTTAAGGGTAAGGCCCGAGGTTGTAATCTCCAGCGAAGAAACTATCAGAAAACATGTTTACTCCAGGAATTCACGAAAATTAATTCGTTTCATGGACATGAGGAAAGACAAATGATGTGGTGTCAGAATCGTATTTACGGAGCGGAATTTTCTCGGGAAGAAATAGAAAATACTGCCAGAAATGGCAAGCTTCTATCTATGGAGATAGAATTCAGCCAGAGATGTAATTTTAATTGTGTTTACTGCTATGTAAAAAACAATCAGAGTTACAAAACTGAGTTATCCAGAGAGGAAATTCGCGATGTAATTAATCAAGCCAGGGATTTAGGAGTGAGAAAGATTATCATTCTGGGCGGAGAACCCATGCTGTATCCGCACATCATGGAAATGGTCCAATTCATGAAAAATCGAGGTCTTGAGATAGAACTTTTTACAAATGGAGTTAACATAACGCCCTCTACAGCGCAGGTATTGGCTGAAAATGGTGTGGTAGTTGTTCTGAAATTGAATACCTTTGATGAAAAGCTGCAAGATATGCTTTCCGGTAAAAAAGGGGCTTATAAGCAAATCCAGGAGGCTTTTAAAAACCTGAAGCAAGCAGGTTACCCCGCTCGTCAGCCAATGGGAATTGGCACGATTATCTGCCGGCAAAATATCGATGAACTCGCTAAGATGTGGGAGTGGCTGAGGGATCAAAACATTACCCCTTATTTCGAGATGATTACCCCTCAGGAAAAAGCCAAAGATCATGATTTTTTAGAGGTTGAGGTTCAGCGAATCCAGGAGCTTTTTTATCAGATTGCAGATATTGACCGGAAAAAGTATGGATACCACTGGGACCCTCAGCCACCCTTGGTAGGGGGGAAATGTTTAAGGCATCAATTCTCGTGTACTGTCAGTTCTCGGGGATATGTACTGCCATGCATTGGAATCACAATACCCATTGGGAATATTAGGGAAAAGAAACTGGAAGACATAATTAGTGACAGCGAGGTTATTCAGGATCTCAGGAATTACAAACAGACTATAAAAGGACCATGCAGCAAGTGCATGAAACTGAATGAATGTTACGGCTGTCGCGGGGCAGCGTATCAATTAACAGGTGATTACCTGGCTTCCGACCCTTTATGCTGGAAAAATTCAAACAAACAAGAAGATATCGTTCATCTGCCGGTGGATGTCTCCAGACTTGTCCCTCATAAACCGCCCATGCTTATTGTCGATAAATTAATTGAGGTCAATGAAAGGGCATCTGTATCAGAGATGGAAATTGCAAAAGACACGATATTTATCGGGGAAAACGGAAAGCTCGATGAAACATCTTACCCCGAGATTATTTCACAGGCAATAGCAGCACAAAACGGGTTCAAAAACCTGGGAAATCAGGGGGGCAGTTCAGAAGGCTTTCTGCTGGGAATAAAAAATTTAGAGATTTTGGGTAGTGCAGGAGCCGGTGACAGGCTGCGTGTGTCTGTTTATAAAGTTGCAAAATACGGTGAGTTCGGAATTATAAAAGGTGAGATTTTTAAAGAGGGAAACTTAATTGCCAGTGGTGAAGTAAAAGTTTGGCAGAGAGATAAAAGCAAATGAAAATTAAAAAGATTCTCATTGTTCTATGTTCGATTTTTTTGTTTTCGCCTTTGATTAATATTACGCCATTAACAGAGGCAAAGAGAGAGAAATCATATCAAGAGCCTGATATATCTATTTTGCTACGCCAGTTAGAGGAAAAGGCTTTCAACTTCAAGAGCCTAAAAACAGATTTTGTTCAGGAAAAAAAATTAGCTATATTTCAAAAAAAAATCGTTTTGAGTGGGAGAATTTATCTACAGAAGCCAAACAAGATTGTCTGGCATGTTGATGATCCCATTAAATACTCTGTGTTTATCACAGATAAATTCATCCGCCAGTGGGATGAAGATACGGATCAGACACAGGAAATGCTTTTATCCAGCAATCCTGTTTTTCAAGTTGCAGTGAATCAGTTGACTGCCTGGTTTTCCGGGAATTATATTTCTCTTCTTGATGATTATAATGTGCATGTTGAGCAACAGCATCCTTTTGTGCTTAAGTTCGTTCCTAAAGAAACAAATGTTGCCAAAAAGATTATTAAATCCATCACGATTATATTCAGAAAAGATGAAAAATATTTAAAAGAGATAAAAATTCAGGAGATTAGCGGAGACAGCACAACAATTATTTTCAAGAATACTATTTTGAATGCACCTATTGACAACGGTGTTTTTGTGGTGAACAGGCGTGTTCGATAAATACTTTTCCCTGATTTATGATTTTGTAAAAAATAAAAAATGGCTGGTGCTTGGCATTATTATACTTTTGACGACTGCTGCGAGTATTGGGCTCCGTTTTAATGAATTCGACGGCAATATTGAATTAATGCTTCCCGATGACAGCGGCATCCGCCGCAGCATAAGCTTCCTGAGGGATTCCAATCTCTCTGATAAGGTCATTATCTCTCTGGCTTTAACTTCCCCAGAGAAAACAAAAAAAGACCTTTTCCTTGCGGTTGATCAATTAGCAGCTTCTCTGAATCCTCCTTTATTCAGCAAAGTTACTACAGGTTTTTCTGATTTGGGCATTATGGATGACATCTTTTTTTTTGATTATGCTCCTCAGATAATTACTGAAACAGAACTAGCCTTTATAGACAGCCAGATCAATCCTGTTAGTGTTTCTGAACGACTGGGAAAAATTTACAGGCAATTGCTAAAACCTGAGAGTATTTTCATGACTTCGATGATTCAGTCCGATCCTCTCGGAGTAAGACTTCTCCTGCTTGATAAATTCAAGGCGCTATCTGTTTCCACGGGCTACAATGTTAATATCGAAGATGGACATTTTATCAGCAGCGACGGACGTCATTCCATGATAATAACTCAAACTCCTGTCTTGCTGACGGACAGTTCCGGCTCCAAAAAGCTTATGAGATTTCTGAAGGAGCAATTAAGGCAATTACCTGAATATATTTCTGCTGACATTATCGGTGGACATCTTCACACCTTGAGTAATGAAAGAGTCATTAAACGTGATATCCGCTTGACTCTTATCATTGCGTCATTCGCTTTTCTACTATTATTCCTGATTATCTTCCGCGACATCAGGGCTGTATTCGTATTTCTTATCCCTTTGGCTTCAGTTATTATATCAATCAATATATCCAATTTTTTCATTGGGAAACTTGCTTATTGGGTTATAGGGTTAGGAACTGTGATTGCCGGTATCTCTATAGACTACGGTATCCACGTATATGTCGCGGTCCGAAATGGCGGTAATACATCTGAAGTTATCAAACTTGTAGCGAAACCTGTATCGATATGTGCCTTAACGACCCTAGGCGTCTTTTTTGCCTTTTTCTTCTCTAATATCAGAGGTTATCATCAACTGGCTTTTTTCTCGATTTTAAGTATTATTTTTTCACTTCTGTATGCACTTTTTATTCTGCCACATTTTTTATCCAGGGGAAAATTCTTCTCTATGCGGAATCCAAAAATCAGTGGAAAACCTGGGCGGTTTCACTGGTCTGCTAAATTGACTGTTGTCCTCTGGGCCTTCTCAATCGCAGTAGCTCTGCTCCTTTCCTTTTATGTTAAGTTCGACAGCAACATTGCGCAATTAGACGGTAGTGAACCGGAAATCTTCCGGGCGGAAAAAAACTTTCATCAGGTCTGGGGAGGACAGGACAATCAGGCAATCTTGGTGGTGACGGGCAAGAGTTATGAAGAGGCCCTTGAGACGAACGATATAATATACCAGGAGATGGCGCAAACCGTTGGCGCAGAACAGTTTTCAAGTCTCGTCATGCTCTGGCCTTCAGAGAAAACAAGAAGGGAAAATGCCGCCCGCTGGAGCCAGTTCTGGAGCAAGGGAAGGGAAGCAAAACTAAAAAAGCTGCTTAAAGAAGAGGGTGCAAAATATCAATTCTCGGAATACGCCTTTGCTCCTTTTTTCGATAATTTATACACGGGCATATCTGTTGATAGCGAACCAGCCGATGATGAGTTCCTCTCTATCCTAAAAGAACGTTTTGTGCAGAAAAAACAGGACGAATATCGGACCCTATCATTTTTCCCGGATGAAAAAAAATATCTTGATATCTTATCAAATTTAAGCGAACATCATTCAGGGACATTTTTAGTGTCGCGCAAAGTCCTGTCCCAGGCAATATCTAATTCCACTTTTTCAGAGGTAAAATTCCTTGGAATAATTGCTGCAATATTTATTGTCTTGCTGACCTTTTTATTCTTAAAGAACTTCAAAGAAGCCCTAATAGCGCTGATTCCGGTTATAACAAGCTTTTTGTGGCTGTTAGGTTTTCTATCATTGTCGGGTCTTACATTGAATATCGCAAATTTGGTTGCTGGCATAGTTGTCATGGGTATCTGTATAGACTACGGCATATTTATGACCTATAAATCCCAACATGAGCTAAAAGCCGGAACTATTATGGCTGTATCTCTATCAGCGGCTACCACGTTTGTTGGCGCGGGGGTTCTGCTTTTTGCCGAACATCCTGCATTGTTTTCCATTGGCATAACATTGGTTATCGGTGTATTGGCGGGCTATCTTTCTTCAGTTTTTGTGATCCCAGCTTTTCAGAGAATTTTATCAACATCAGAGGAGCACCAATGAGGCAATGGTTGGTCGGGATTTTAAGCATATTATTTATTGCAGGGTGCAACAATATCCCGTTTCAAAAGACCTCTTATGTACCTTTAGAATCAGTAGTGCCATTGACTGTACTGAAGCAATTCAAAAACAGAGTTCCTGAAAACTTTCAGCTGCTCAATACGATTGTTTTTAAGTATAATTGGAATAAATTTTCTGCTGTGGGATATATAGATATTAATACAAGGGAAAAGCTATTTACAGTCGTTTGTATCAACCCTATGGGCATAAAGTTGTTTGAATTATCAGGGAATAAAGACGGAGTGACTCAGCATTTCGCGTTGGAGGAATTTACAAGGAAAGGCAATTTAGCCAGTACAGTCGGAGAGGACATCAAACGAATTTATTTTGATTTGGTCCCCTCTTCCGAGGCAAAAATAAAAAAGGAAAAAAATCAAATTATCTTCAGCCAGCCACTCGGGGCGGGAATGATAGAGTATGTCTTTGCAGGCTCCGACGGATATCTTATCGAAAAAAACTACTATAACGACAACGAACTGAGCTGGCGGGTTTCCTTTTATGAATATCAACAAAAAAATGGAAAAATATACCCGGGAGGTGTTATTTTAAAAAACTATAAATACAAATATAGCCTGACCGTAAAACTAAAGGAAATTATAGATTGAGAACTATTAAAAAAGAAATCGCACAGTGTATGTATGATTTAGATCTGGAAGATAACCACATACTGACTGCCCATTTTGTATTTCCGGAGGATTTTATAGGTTTTCAGGGGCATTTTCCTGAAAATAAAATTTTGCCAGGCATCTGTCAAATACAATGTGTCATAGCTATGCTTGAGGAATGGAAAAAGAAGAAGGTCGTGCTAAAGGAAATTGTTCTTGCGAAATTTCTGTTACCGGTACGCCCTTTCGAAGAACTGGCCTGCACGGGCCAAAACATTGAGGAGAGCAATGGAGAATTAGCTTTAAAGGTACTCTTCAGCAAAAGTGGTAAGAAAACAGCTGAAATAAAATTAAAGGTTCGGGTTCAGTGATAAACAGGCCGAAAACAAAAAGATATTTTAAACGCAAAGATGAACGGACTGAGCCTATTGTAGCAGAAATCAAGAGACGTGTTCATTTCAGCGAAGTTGACGTTTTGGGTATGGTATGGTACGGCAGATTTCCGGTCTATTTTGAAGAAGGATTTGAAGAACTGGGCAGGCTTTGCGGTTTGTCATATAATGACTTTTATGAGGCAGGGTTGCGAGCCCCAATAGTTAAATTGCATATTGATTATTTCAAGCCACTCCGTCTTGCAGAGGAGTTTACTATTCGTTCGGCTTTAATATGGGATGACGGCTCACGTTTGAATACGGAATATTATTTGATAAAAAATGACGGGAGCATCGCAACGAGCGGATATACTGTGCAATTGCTTATCGATGCGGGGTCCGGAGAAGTTCGTCTGACCCCCCCCGAGTTACTTGAAATATGTCGCAAGAAATGGAAAGCTGGAGAATTTTACCAACACAAAAAATGAGGGCAGTTATCGTTTCATGTGACATGATAACAGCTTATGGTCATGGTACGGATGCGTGCTGGAATGGTATCCTGTCTGGAAGGACGGCTATTTCTGCTTTCAACCGGTTCGGCGAATCGGTATTCCAGTCTGAATGTGTCGCGACAATTGGAGGGTTGGAATATCTTCAAAAGGATTCCCTGGTTATACAGATGCTGAGATTGTTATTCAGTGGGTTTTTTGTTTCAATCCCGAAAGATTCGAGGCTTATTCTTGCGACGACAAAAGGTGAGATTGATATACTGGAAAAAAAGCTTCTCAAAGGGACGGGAGACGCATCTAAGTGTAATCTGAACAATCTCCTTAAAAAAGTTTCCCGCCTTGTCGGCATAAATGACAATGGGATAATTATCTCGGCTGCCTGCGCTTCTTCCTCAGTGGCTGTTGCGAGAGCTGCAGCAATGATACGTAGCGGATATAGTGACTGTGTATTGGTAGTTGCCTGTGACGGTATCACTGAATTTGTTCTTTCCGGCTTTTCGTCATTAATGGCACTTGATAAAGTCCCTGCGATGCCTTTCGATAAAAACAGAGGAGGATTAAGTTTAGGGGAAGCGGCTGCCTTTGCACTGGTGATGAGCGACTCTAGGGCCAAGAAGGAAAAAAGAAAAATCCTGGGTGAGGTGAAGGGCTGGGGGTTGAGTGATGATGCCAACCATATGACAGGACCTTCACGGACGGGCGGCGGGCTGGCATTGGCGATAAAGAAAGCCATGAAGATGGCAGGTATAAGTGAAAATAAAATAGGTTTCATAGCTGCTCACGGTACAGGCACGGTTTATAATGATGCCATGGAACTTAAAGCATTTAATGCTGTATTCAAGGGGAAGAAAAAGCCGCTTTATTCCCTAAAGGGAGGCCTGGGACATACAATGGGAGCTGCTGGTCTTGTTGAGTTAATTATAGCGCTTAGGGCTTTAAAGGAGAAAAAAGTTCCTCCTACTGTAAACCTTAAAGACCCTGATGAAGACGCAGCAGGATGGGTTTCCTCCATGCAACGTCCTTTGGTTGAGAACAAAAAGGCACTTATTACTAACGCGGGCTTTAGCGGAATAAATGCAGCGCTGGTTTTAGCCTGAACAGTGTTTAATTATGATTTCTATTAACGGCATAGGGTGGCTTAATAAAGAGGAATATGGTTGTATTATGAAAAGACGCAGGGTTCACTATAAAGACAAAACACTTCTGAGAAAAAAGATATTTTCTATTCCATTTAAAAATTTCGGGCGGCTTGATAACGTCTCCAGGATGACCTGTTACACTGTTGCACTTGCATTGAAAGACGCCGGGATCGAATATTCCCTGAACCGAAAACAGGATATAGGGATTATCGGTACGAATACCTCTGGTTCTCTTCAGTCGGATATTGATTATTTTAAGGACTATTTAGAGAGCGGCCGAACACTGTCAAGGGGAAATCTCTTTATTTATACCCTGCCGTCAAGTCCACTTGGCGAGGCGGCAATACACCACGGTCTGCAGGGTCCTCTGCTGTATATAGCCAGTCCGGATAAATCTTTATTATCAGTCTTATCAAGAGCATCCGAGATGATTCTCCTTGATGAAGCGCCCACAATGCTTGCCGGAATGACCGAGGAGGATTGCGCGGTTTATTTCGTTCTTAAAGCAGATTGTGATTCTGGAGACAATGTTTTATGCGATATCACTCAGGCTATGAAAATAATAAGCAAGGATTTAATCTTTGACAAAATGATAAATGAGTTTTCAATCTTTAAAAAAGGCGGTGTCATACAGTGAAAATAAAACTTATTTATCCCAAGTGGCCAAAATTAGGCAGGCAAACGGAATTTCATCTGCCCCCCCATGGTCCTGTTTGTTTCGCCGCCGCTGTTCCCGACGACATAGAACTCTCTTTTTATGATGAAAACGTGCAGGGTATTGACTTTAACGAAAAGGCGGATTTAGTGGCTTTTTCAGTTATGCTTACCTGCCAGATCCCCAGGGCATGGGAACTTGCCGACCAATACCGAGCAGAGGGGATACCTGTTATATTTGGTGGTATCGGAACAATGCTGCATCATGAAGAAACCCTGCGGCACGCGGATGCTGTTTTCCTGGGCGAGGCAGAGGGACGTTTTGAAGAGGTTATCCGTGACGTTAAGAATAATAAGTTAAAGCAGGTATATAATTATCTCAACAATTTTCCTGATACGAGATTAATTGGACCAGCCAGACGGACTATTTTAAAACGAGAGCTATACAACTACCGCGGAGCACAGATGGTTGACCTTGTTCATGCTTCCCGCGGTTGCAGGTTTAACTGTTTTCCCTGCTGTACACCTTTCCTGGGTGGACGTAAGTTTAGACCCAGACCTATTGACTCGGTAGTTAAGGAACTGGAACTTATCGACAACAGCCGTCTGTTCTTTGTAGATAATTCCCTGGCACAGGATGATGAATGGGAAAAAGAACTATTCAAGGCATTGATACCTCTAAAGAAAAAATGGATTTCTCATCCTATCAAAGATGATGATGAAATACTTGATCTTGCGGCAAAAGCAGGCTGCTGGTATGTATATCAGGCTATTTTCGATACCTCGGATCATATAAGAAAGAGGGTGCAGCGACTAAAGGAGCGTGGTATCGGCGTGGAAGGCACAATCATTCTCGGGATGGATAATCACGATGAAGACTATATAAAAAGGCTTGTGGATTTCCTGCTTGAAATCGAACTGGATTTAGCGGAATTTACAGTCTTGACACCCTTTCCACATACCCCCATCCGGGCAACGTTTGAGAAAGAAAAGAGAATTTTACACAATGATTGGATTCGATATACAGGAGGAGAAGTTGTCTTTCAACCGGCAAGGATGAGCGCCGATTCATTGCAGAAAATGTATCATTATGCATGGGATACATTTTACAGCAACTGCAGTCAGGAGATGAAAATGGGGAAAATGTTTCTAAAAGTCATTGAAAAGGAGAAGGCTGACAACACGTATCAACGGAGCCGCCTGAGTAGAAAAAGGTGGGCACATAATAAAGCGGGAAGGCTGGAGTGAAGATATTATTAATTTCATCCAATATGGCTACTACGCCGTACCCTGTTTATCCGCTCGGCATTAGCATAATTGCCGCGGCGTTGACGTCTGCGGGGCATAAAGTTCAGCAATTTGATTTTCTCCAGCAGGAAAATTCTCTGGATGCAATAGAGCAGGAAATTAAAAGATTTAATCCGGAATTAATAGGGATTTCCGTACGTAATATTGATAATGTCAATGCTATGAACAAGCAGTATTACATAGAAAACGTAAGGGATATTGTAGAGAAAATAAGGAACGTTTCAAAAAGTAAGATAATACTTGGAGGTGCAGGCTTCTCCCTTATCCCCAACCTGATTTTAGAAGAGGCTGGCGCTGATTACGGCATTATAGGAGAAGGTGAAGTGGTAATGGTCGATTTTGCCAATAATGCAGAGAGCGGAATATATCCTGAAGAACGTCTTATTAGATATGGAAAACGCCTCTCTGGCGAGGAGATTGTAGCGGCAAGATATGACGAGCAACTGATGAAATTCTATCTGCACAGTGGAAATATGGCCCCTGTACAAACGAAGAGAGGATGTACTCATAAATGCATTTATTGTTCTTACCCGATCCTGGAAGGCTCAAATATCCGGCCAAGGAATCCCCGATCGGTAGTTGATGATATAGAACTACTTTCGAAGACACATGCGGCCAAGTACATTTTTTTTGTAGACTCGGTCTTTAATGACGATGAAGGTGTATACCTTGACTTATTGGAGGAAATGAACAGGCGTAAAATTAATATCCCTTGGACGGCATTTTTTAAACCAAAAGGGTTAAATGACAAAATTATAAACCTGATGAAAAAGACAGGGCTCATTGCCGTTGAAATCGGCTCAGATGCTGCCACCGATGAGACTCTGAAAAAATTAGGTAAGGGCTTTAGCTTTCAGGATATCATAGAATGTAACAAATTATTCACCAAACATGGTATTGCCATATCACATTATTTTATGTTCGGCGGTCCAGGCGAGAATAAAAATACCGTAGTTGAAGGAATTGAGAATATTAAGAGTTTGAAAAAATGTGTGGCATTTATTTTTATGGGTATAAGAATCTTGCCAGATACGGTACTTGCTGGAATTGCTATGAAAGAAAATATAATCGCTTCTGGAAATGGGATGCTTGAACCTGTTTATTATATTTCACCCGAGCTTGATAAAAAATGGCTGGAGGAGACCTTGACAGATGCGTTCTCAAATATAAGACATTGCATATTTCCACCCGACACTTTTGACAACAGCTTGAAAGTATTGCATAAACTGGGATACGCCGGCACACTGTGGGATATGCTTCTTCCTGACAGACAACATCCGGCAAGAAGACAGCGTGCTCCAAAATAATTCTGATAAATCGCAACTTATCTGGTGTGCCGTTCCTGTCTTTAATAACAAAGATACGGTCAGAGATGTTGTTGCGGGGTGCCGGTCGGTCATAAAAAATGTAGTTGTTATTGATGATGGCAGTACAGATGCGGATGTATTGTCCTTACTTTCAGATATGGATGTTGTAGTTTTAAAACACTTGAAGAATCTTGGAAAAGGAAAGTCTATTCTTACTGCTTCACGATACATTGAAAATCAGAACGGGAATTATATGATAACCATTGATGCAGACGGACAGCACAACCCTGCAGATATTGAAAAATTTATTCCCCTGTTAGATGAAAATGATCCGAGTATAATCATAGGATGCAGGAATTTCAATACGGAAAATGTTCCCAAGAAAAGCCGTTTTGGAAGGAAATTCGCCAATTTCTGGCTGCGCGTGGAAACAGGTATCTATATTGATGACTGTCAGAGCGGGTTCCGTGCCTATCCCGTCAGGTATCTCAACCGGATAGAGTTCAAGGGTTCACGTTATGACTTTGAAGCTGAGGTGTTGGCAAAAGCAGCATGGGCAGGACTGCAACTTAGGACTGTTGCAATTGATGTTATTTATCCCAAACCAGAGCATCGCATCTCCAGTTTTAAGCCGTTTCTGGATAATCTGCGCATTTCGCTTATCCACTCCATGCTGGTTGGACGTCGTCTCCTGCCATTGAAACATAAGAGACTGATGAGCCCAAAAAAAATTGATTTAAAAATGCTACGCCAGCCCGGCAAATTTTTAAAGATGCTGCTGATGGAGAATTCAACACCCGCGGGACTGGCAATGTCGGCTGCCGTGGGCATTTTCCTTGCCGTGCTTCCGCTCCTTTTTGTACATACAATTGTGATCATATATGTTGCCACGCGTCTGCATCTAAATAAGATCGTGGCTGTTAATGTACAACATCTCTGTATGCCGCCTTTTGTGCCTGCTCTGTGTATTGAGGTCGGTTATTATATGAGGTATGGACGCTGGCTGACGGATATTTCTTTTACAACTGTCTTTTCCCAGTTTTCCGATCGTCTAATTGAATGGTTTTTAGGCTCCTTGATCATAGCCCCTGCAGGGGCGGTTCTCATGGGGGGCGTCATTTTTATTCCAGCAACTTTGATAAAAAAAGGTCTACTGCAAAGGACTCAAGAAAACACTGTTGCTAAAAAGAGAGGGAATGCGCTGGGTTTCTGGTTCTTTCGGGTCTCTTTGAAGATATTCGGTCTGACAGGAGCTTATGGACTCCTTTATCCGGTCTGCCTGTATTATCTGCTTTTTGACCGCAGAGTTGTCTCTGCAAGCATGGCTTATATGAAAAGGCGATTTAAAACGTATAATATTTTTCAGAGGACCTGCGGCGTCTATAGATTATTCCTTAATCAGGGTAAAAACCTGATAGACAGATATTATGCTGTCTCAGGACTCGGGCAGTTTGACATAGAACTTCGCGGATATGATAGAATAAAAAATCTTTTAAGCAATCCTAAAAAAGGTGCCATCTTACTTACTGCACATGTCGGTAACTGGCAGGTTACTATGACAGCTTTGGAAAAATTAGGGAAAATGGTTTATCTCTTGAAGACGCCCGAGGAAAACGCAGCGGTCAAGAATTCCCTAAATATCGACAGTGAAAATGGGAAGGTAAGGATTATTTCGACGGATAAATTTCTCG
>VAPF01000525.1_pt1 | contig 19400 bp, 18 predicted proteins | sample 3393931 | NCBI WGS metagenome assembly VAPF01 (sample SAMN08290437, study PRJNA428436) | hydrothermal vent metagenome | isolation source: Deep-sea hydrothermal vent chimney | place: Atlantic Ocean: South-mid Altantic Ridge | depth 2773 m m | reverse complement strand
TTACCATGAATCGTGTCATCACCTAAACCGCCAGTAATTGTATCAGCATATCCTATCGTGCCATTAATCACTTCCCCTGCATCTGTGCCATCAATCACTAAGCCATTTTTAAGATTAATACCATTTACATTATCAAATCTATAGCCGTACGTTGTTTGATATAATTGCTGGTAAAGGGTAATAATTTCGCCGGTAACATCATTGATAATTTCCAGATTATATCCATCAACACGCAAGCGTATATCATCAGTACTTACGCCCACCATATCAATAGTAGAGAGTGATCCAAGAAGTGCGTGGAATTCATCTGCACCATCACCGATATTATATACAAAACTATCTGAACCACCATTACTGTAAAGCGTATCGTCACCAAGGCCGCCCTCGATAGTGTCGCCATTGCCAATCGTGCCATAAATTACTTCGCCTGCTGTTGCGGAACTTCCTCTTACATGCAGACTATTTGTAACATTGATGCCATTGACCGTACCGATATTAAAGCCCGAAGCTATCTGATAATACTGATTGGCCAGTTCCAGTGTTTCGCCGGTATTAATATCCGTTGCAAAAAGATTATAACCATTTACATTAAAGTAAATATCTTCCGCTGCAACACCGCTCATGGTTACCGTAGAGAGATCACCACCGAGTGATAATATATAATCATTACCATCACCGATATAATGTAAGTACGTATCGCCTCCACCTTCACCATAGAGACTATCATCACCCAATCCACCGATAATAATATCTGCATCCGCGCGACCATAGACCGTATCATTACCTGCCATTGCTACAATATGATCTGCATTGGCTGTACCGACAATATAATCACCATTGACCGTACCCATGATTAAATTGGAACTCACATCATCACTGATATCCGCTATTTGATAAGAAGCTGCTTCAAAATCCTGTAATTGTTGTGTGAGTTCTACATCTCCAAGAATCAGAAAATCCATTACGATAGCATCGAAGATATCGCTGTTAGCGTCAAAACCAGCACTGATTGCACTTGCCGAAGCAGTAGTAACTTGCGCTGTAGTAAAATCATCAAGTGTTAAATAACTATTATCAAAGCCTGTATAATCAAAGCTTGAGGTAGTTTCGCCTGTACCATATAAAAAGAGTGATTCCGTCTGAGTAATTCTCCAATCCTCACCGAAAATATCGTAAAGCATATAGGAAGTAATTGAATCTCCTAAAACAGTTCCATCTGCCAGTGCAATATCATTACCGGCATCACCATCATAATTACCAAGCAAACCTTCTATTGTTCCTGCTGCTCGGTTAGTAGATAAAAATGTAGATATATCGATATATTCATCATGTACCGTTGCGGTAAAACCGTCACCATGTCCATTAACAAGCGTATAACGGTCACCATTGCGGTAAACAAATCCATCTTCAATAAATAATATTCCGCTTGAAGGTAATATTATTGGAGCATCATCTATATACAAAACAGGAATTACATCAGTGAAAGGACTTTGGTCAAGACCCCATAGGCTAGTATCCCAAGGCAGACTTCCCTCAATGTAAAGACCTACTTTAGTAGAACCAAACTCGGTAGCAACTGCTGAATTAACTGCAAACTTATCACCAACCGCGTCACCAAGATCCCAAGTTTTCTGGCGCACCTGTACGGTAAAGTCGTTACTGTCTGTAGATTCAATTAACGTAAATTCTCCACCATCCTGAAAGTCGTAAAGTAATCCATCAAAGGTAGCTAAATGTGGCTCACCGAAACTACCGTCACTGCCATCACCATAGGTAACTGCATCTTCACTATCTGCAAGATATACAAATTCATAGGGAGAGCCTGAACCTCCTGGATACGGATACATCGTATAAAGTTGCAAACCATCACCTGGCAGTTTGTCAGCCAATGTCGGAGCATCTTCTTCGGGAGGTGTATAATTATAGGATGATGTCAGCCTCATTTCATAAATGGCGAAACCACCACCGGAGCTATTATGTTGACCCTCTACCCAAATATGATCGCCTCCTTCTGGTGGCGCTGTATAAAAAACAAGATCACCTTGCCCCCCGGGAGTAGTATCATTGCCCACCGAGCCATCTTCATGTAGTGCACCTTCAAGAACTATTCTTAAATTCTGACTGGCAAAATTCTCAATAATAATATCAGGCTCGTTAGACAATGCACCCGGGTCATAATTAATAGTGAGCATTCCTTTAGAACCCGCAACGGCTAGATCACCTGTCCAAGTAAGCTCAGCAGATCCGAGCATAAAATTACCCGGTGAGACATTAGTAGCCACTCCTGAAAGAGTAAAATCTCCGCCTGATGATTTTACTTCGAGTACGCCAAACCCATCACTGTCATAAACTACATCTTTGCCACCTGTTGTTTCAAAAATATACGTGTCATATCCTGCACCGCCCTCTAGCCTATCAGCTATTCCATCACCAACCCCACCATCGAGTGTGTCACGGCCGATACCTCCGTAAAGACTATCACCACCATCACCTCCATCAAGGCTATCATTGCCAATAATTGTTGTATTTTCTGGATTTAGAGAATCTCCAAAAAGCTTATCGTCTCCACTCAATCCAAAAAGTTTATCATCGCCTCCATTTCCAATAAGCGTATTTTCTCCATTGTAATCAGCAGCACCAGCTGGATCATTAGCTTTCTCTGCCGCAGTTGTCTTTTTATCATTACCATAGAGTTTATCATTACCTTTCCCACCAGACGCAATTTCTATATTGGCGCCATAGGCGAGAAATACTCTTTCATTCCCAATTTGAGTTAGATATTGAACACCAAATGAATCAAACCCTTCTCGCAAATCAAGTGATAGGTTTCTGGTTTCATTAATATCTACCTCCAAAAAATCATCCCCTCCACCGTCCCATATAGTCCACAGTTTCTGATTACCGGTTAATGTATAGGTAGTATTGCTGCTGTTATAAGAGGTATTTGTACCGTACATATTTTGTACAGCCTGAATATCATAGATCATTGGAGTAATCGGGAATTCTCCGACCTCATTATAAGACATTACAGTTGTACGATTATCATATGAAATACTGTATCCATCACCACCTTCAGGATGCGTCAGTCCCAATGCATGACCAAGTTCATGTAGATAAGTAAAAGCTTTTTCACCAGAACTAAAATTATAATTTTTATTAATATATACATCAACATCTGAAAACCATGGTGTATTCAAAAACATCTTAGTCCTACCTAATAAATCAGTATTTGAATGCTCTGCCTCAAAAAATCCAATATCTGGGTTACTATTATTAACACTAAAATTTATATTTGCTACATTCTCCCAAGCTCCCATTACACTTCCTGCTAAAAGACCATCACCCCAGTCAATACTATCAAACCCAGCAGCAAGAGCAAAGATACTTGAATGTGTACTTGGATTTAAAGAATAAGTTAAATTCGAAGCACCACCCAACCATGAATAGCCTTTAATATCTTGGTATGAAGCCATAATTAATTATCCTTATTTATTAATTAATTTTAAAATTTGGGTTTGATATTCAGTATCTAATAATACTGAATTATTACATTTATAGTATTTTGTATCCTTTAGAATATTACCTAGAAGAACTAAATAGTGGTTGCCTACGGATTTGCAATTATCATGACGATTAGCATTATCATCAATTAGTTCTATAGAACGAGAATTCCTCTTATCTGATTGCAACAACCAATTAGTAACAACTGCTTTGTAAATACATGCGCCTGCATTACTACGAGTGTTTTCTATAATTTCTACTTCAATAATATCAAGCGCATATTCAACTTGCTCTTCATAGGGGCGCAAACAAAAAGCGCGTTTACTTTTAGTTGATGAAGGTGGATTCATAAATACACCAAAGCACCAGAAGGTTATTAAAACCACTACAAATAATGTTAAAACTATTTTTTTTATCTCATTCCCCTTTGATGATTTTTATACATTGTGCCTGTGCAATTTGGATGCACCATAGAATGCTTCATCAAGGAAATAATGTGCAGAAGGCTCTTAGCTTTTGGCAGGGTGTGATTTTGATCTGGTTTGTAGTGTTTTAGCCGATATGATATTGCATCCTGTACAGCAGAGTCATACTGAAGGGTAAATACATTGAATTCTTTTATTAACACAAAATGCATATCCAAATCCTTTTACCCTCCCGAAAAATATTCATGTAACCTATAAGCTAGTATCAAATTGTCAACTAAAAAGTGATCACCCCATAAGGGTCATTCTTGCTATGATTGTAGTAACCTGCTGAATAAAAAGGTTAATTGATTGAGCATTCAGGAAGGAATTATTAGTAGCCATGCTCAACCAATTTTTTATGTTGATTTCAGGAGCCATTGCCTCCTTTTTCTAAATAGCGCCTATAGATTTTCTCAATAAATAAAACATCCACATCAATGATATTAGCAAAGTCGCTAAAACAGTTTTTTACCTCTTTATCTGCAATGGATTGATAAGTATCTGGATTGCGTTTTTGAATTTTTCTAAGGTGGGTAACGGCTTGATTATAGCGTGCCACTAAATCATCTTCATAGTCACCATATTTCTTGATGATATCTTTGGTCACTTTTTTGATGGCGTTTTGTGTGTTTTCTTCTACTGAATTAGTCACCAGCCCTGTCCTTATATTCAAAGTTTACAGGGTGGCTCTAACAAGTTAGGTAGCCGAGTAGTTGATAAAGCTCACAAAGCAGCCTGCGGTGTATTTCCGCGTGACGGTATTATATTCCACCGCCCACTCGACATAAGAATGGACGTATCAAATAAAATTGCTTTGCAAGGGTTATCACACCCCGATACAGATTATAGGGATAAAGGGCAGGAGAAGTATTGTCAATAAAAAATGGCGGAACTAGATAGGAGGCGGTGCATATTTTAAGATTAGCGGGTCACTACGAAATATTATTACTTTGCCCCTAGCCTGAGGATAAATCTCATAGACTTCATCCGCTATTTTTCTAAAGTAATACCTGAAATTTTCTATAGTTTGGTAACGAAATTGAAATATACCATGTACTAATTTCCACGTTAATGTGATTTTTTTTCCTTTTGGGATAATAGGCAAGACACTAACCAGAAACATATATACATTCCAGAACTCACTTTTTTTTCTCGTCCCAACAACATGCTTAAAATCAACAGGGAATCCTACCCGAAACATAAAGTTTGGATTAATATACAGTAAATCTATGTCAAACTTTCCTTGCTCATCTCGCCAGATTGCAAATAAATTATCGCTGTATTTAGTAATATCATAACCGGCTTTCTCATTATCACGCGGGTTAATGAATCGAATTGCCAATTTCTGCAATCTAGCAAATTCCAAACCTATAGGATGATGTCCCTGTTGGCTTTTCGTGAAGTGATAACCAAAAATTTCCAATATTTCCTTAAAAGAAGAAACCAAGGGCAACATAATCACATTATTATGCAAATGTATTTGTGAAAATATATACAGTAGTAATCGCCTTGCATGCATACCATATGGAATACCTAACGGCTCATATTTGCCAGTATCTTTCTGGAATTTGGCGTGATATGTGCCTGCTTGTATCTGGATGGTTTTATGTGGTGGTACAAGCCTGATCTCTGTTAAAGGGTAATTGATCGGGTTCTTCTTTATAGGCAGTGCTATAAAAATAGCCACCATTGGATGAATAGGAACTGTTTTATGAAAAAATGTATCCCCATCCTGATCTATATTTAGCTTCCCACTAGTGAAATGCTCACGCTCTTCTGGAGGCATATTTTCAGAGAATTGGAGTTTGTCAGTGGAATCTCGTCTTTTTTTCATATGAATATACTATCAGTATTCACACGCGAAATTAACGTCCTTTTCCTTTAGGGCTAGTTTCACCAAATGCCTGATTAGGAGCAAACCCAGTATCAGGCGCTGTTTCCTGTTGCTCAGCACTGTGTTCAAGTAGTTCTTCGCTACTGAATAAGGAATATCCATAAAGTTAGTAGTATCTTTTAGAATTTCACTTACCTCCATGATTTCACCGGTTTTTTCGTTCAATATCCAATCGCCCGAACTTAAATCAATACCCTGAGTATCAGGGTTAATCTCCTTGTCTTCATCGCTCATTTTGCCTCATGGGTTCAGGTTTTCTTACATCTACCACCATAAACACAAAAGCTTAATGAAACGTTAATAGCACGAATATTAGTGCGACTTAATAATCACATATATCAGCGTTTACTCGTACATAATTACTTTGTAATCAAGGGTTTACGCGCCTTTTTATCTGTGCATATACTAAAAGCATGAACGAACTACTCACCACACTTTATCTCGGTAATTCCGTCATCGCATTTGTTGCGTGCATGCCTCAATGCATAACCCTGTGGCGCATGTTGAAGACCGGAAAGGTTAATAAAAGCGTGTCACTGGCTACGTGGGTGATGTGGTGCTGGGCATGTAGCGTTACGGCGCTTTATGCCTTTTTTAATCAGGACGATTTCGCATTTAAGGTGATCAGTTCTGTAAATGTACTCTGGTGTACAGCCACATTAATTCTAACCGCAATGGTGCATCACCGGACTAACCAGCAAATGAGGCATAGTAATGAACAATGATATGGACAGAACGCTAGTCTGGCTTACCCAAGAAGATGGCATCACGGTAAGGCAGCTCTTTGAAGGGGTCATGGTATTTGGTACATCAGGAAGTACCAAGACCACTACCACCGCTCACATGTTCGCTAATGCCTTTATGGAGTCCGGCTATGGTGGTCTGGTACTGACCGCTAAAGTTGATGAAAAGGATCAATGGCGGGAATGGGCTAGAGAGTGCGGTAGAGAAAAGGATCTGGTGATCTTTAAGCCTACCAATCCCTATTACTACGACTTTATGGAGAAGGAAGCCAGACGACAGGATGGCAGTGATACCGAAACCGTAGTCGGGCTATTTATGCTCATCATCGAGATTGCCAATGGCGGATCTATCCAGTCTAAAGAAACCTACTGGTTACTTGCATTACGGCAGATGCTACGTAATACGATTGATATCTTAAAGTGCGCTGATGAAGTGATTTCTGTTGAAGCTATGTACCGCTTTATTGTAACTGCCCCTACCAGCATTGCACGATTGGGATCAGGTGACTGGCAAAAGGAAAGCTTCTGCTTTAAATGCCTCAATAAAGCTACAGATAACTATGAGCAAGCTGGTAATAATAAAGAAGTTCACTTTGAGGATTTTGATATTGCCTTTACCTACTGGACAAATGAATTTCCCAACCTCGCAGAGAAGACCCGCTCCATTATTGTATCAATGTTTACTACCACAGCAGATGCATTTCTCAGGGGTAATCTTAAAGGACTGTTTAATACCGATAGTAATAAACGGGATGCCTCGCCAGAAATGGCAAGACTGGGCAAAATTATCATTCTTGATTTGCCTATTAAAAAATACGAACAGGTCGGTGTTATCGCGCAAGGCGTGTATAAACTCTGCTTTCAGAAAGCAATGGAGCGAATACAGGTCAATAGCGATATTCCCAATGTATTTTTGTTTGCAGATGAATGTCAATTCACGCTGACAAGCTATGAAGATTCTTTTCAGACAACGGCAAGATCCAGTCGCATAGCAACCTTCTATCTCACACAGAGTTTGAGCAATCTGCATCTTAATCTGGGTGATAAAGGTGAGCAGAGAACTAATAGCCTACTGACCAATCTTGGCACCAAAATATTTCATGCTCAAGTGGATAATCAGACCAATGAATGGGCTGCAAAACTCATTGGTGAAGATTGGACGATGCAAAGCTCTTCAAGCTCATCATTTACTCAACAGGATAATCCACAGCTCAGTGCAAGCCTTAGTGAATCAAGGCGGTTCATTGTAGAGCCAATTGAGTTTACCAAGTTACTGCGAGGTGGAGAGCAAAACGATTATATCGGTTCAGCCATTATGCATCAGGTAGGACGAACCTGGAGTAATGGCGATAACTATCTGGAAGTGTTTCTCAAGCAACATTTCTGATTAGAGGAGATTTGATATGGATAAACCCATCCGCATTCTTGATTTATTTTCCGGTATCGGTGGTTTCTCACTTGGGCTTGAACGTACTGGAAGATTTAAAACCACTGCCTTCTGTGAAATTAATCCCTATTGCAGAAAGATTCTAAAACAACACTGGCCGGAGATACCTGTTTATGAAGACATTACCACAGCCCGATTTGAAGAACCCGTGGAGCTGGTTACAGCAGGTTTTCCCTGTCAGGACATATCACTCGCTGGCAAAGGTGCCGGACTATCCGGGGATCGTTCAGGACTCTACTGGAACATATTACGAACCCTTCGCATGGTGGGACGGAAACCTCTTTTGCTGGAGAACGTGGCAGGGTTGCTTGCTAGAGGGTTATGCACAGTACTTGGGAGCATGGCCCAGATCGGGTATGACACGGAATGGAATTGCATACCAGCGTCCGCCATTGGTGCTCCACACAGAAGGGATCGGATCTGGATTGTTGCCTACCCCGACAGCATCAGACCACGGTGGATCGGGCGACAAAAGCTCACAGAAGAGAAGATCATATTTGAAAGATTACCTGCATTACTACGATGCAGGAAAAGGCAATGGAGCAAGCTACCCACACCCAGAATTTGTAGAAGCAATGATGGGATACCCAATCGGGCACACCGAATTAAAGCCTTAGGTAATTCCATCGTTCCGGATATTCCGGAACTGCTTGGACATGCGTTAATTGGTCATGCATGACTTGATGCATGGGATACACAGTATTTTACACCCAACACAACGAGGAAAACATTATGAACTCCATAGGTAACAGACCCAACGATACACAGAGTTTTGATCAGTTCGCGGATATGTCATCTTTCTTATCCAGTCCTGCACAAATGTCAGCGGCATTTGTAGAATTTATAGGTGCGTTCTTCTTCAATATATTACGGCTGGCCTGTGTACCAGCGGAAGTAATATTCAGAAGGAAATTCGGTGAGCGTCACTTTAATTTATATCTGTATTTTGGTGGCACGATCTGGCTCGCGATATTTGCAGCCGGATGGCTAAATATTCCCTCACTGTTAGGATTTAGATCGGAAGGTTTTATATCCAATGGAATTATCTTTACGATCATCGCCCTGATCTATTATGGCAGAATGTTTATGTATTTCTTTATACAGAAACATGGAAAGATTGATGCTAAGAAATACACCTACTATCCCGGGCATCCTCTCTCGCTATTAACTAAATTTCCACGGGCGATTGATAAGCAAGGCAACCCTCGTGAATATTTAATCCGTCAATGCTATGAGCCTGTTTTTATGCTGGTGCTTGGTATTATCTGCGCCCTGATAATAAACCCTCAAACAGGTAGTTGGTTAATCATCTCGGCATTCTGTATGGCAGTCAAAGAATATGCTCAAGCCCGCCATACCAGAAACATGCTGCTCAACCAGATAGATGCGGATCTTATTGGTCGGTTTATGGGTGCTGCCCTAAAGGGTGAATCACCAGAAAGTACTCAAGGAATCTATATCGCTGGCATCTCCAATGACGGTGAAGATCGTGCCTATTTACGGTCACTTGCAGAGCGTAATCAACAACGTTTCTCGACTGGGGCAGCCGAAGCTGGCGCAGTCCAGACCGGGACAGTCAAGACTGGGAATTCCTCGACTGAAACCACTAGACCACATTAGATGAGTAAAGGCTCTATGAGTCCACGGAGGGACGATAAGCCATTAGCTAGCGAAGCGTCACACATCGCAAATCTACGGATAGATTTGCGGGTGTAATCCACTAACTCCGAGGACACTATTATGGCAACGTATAAACAGCAATTGCACAAGATTGTAGAGCAAAGTTCATTCCCGGCAGATCGTGCGGAAGATATTAAACATGACCTTAAATCTGCCTTTAGTGATGGATCAATAATTGGTGAAATGTTTGCAGATATCATCAGTAATGTCGTTGGAACTGCCATCAATGAATTGGGGATAGATAAATTCGTATCTTTGGGTACAGAAGGGATTAAAGACTTCCTTAAGGAAGCCACTTTAGATGCGATAAAAAGCTATGACTTTATGAATGATCTAAGCCAGAAATTAACCCCCAAAGAAGCAGATCTCGATATGCCGTATCACGAGTCTAAAGAACGGGAAATGGGAATATAAATTATGGCAGATGACAAGAACAAATTTGATGCAAATGAATTTGATGCAAAGCTTTCATCAATACGGACTGGAATCATGGAGCATTACGGCAATTCCGATGCGTTTTTGTATGAATTTGCAGTGGCTGTTGAAAATGAAATGGAGGATTTCAAGCCATCGCAATGTGACGAATTTATAAAATTAGCAAAGCAAAAAGGATATGTTCCTTCAAAGACTTTAGAGGGTTCTGCAATTGAGCATTCAGAAGATATTTTTCATGAATAGAACATACTGCCACCGCTTCAAACCATTAATTACATGGGCTTGGAGTGTTGCACTTTTACCTAAGCTATCGTGCTTAGGAGAGATGTCTGAAACTTTTACTTCTTGTTTTGTGGATTTATACCGCAAAACCGTTATGACAATCCATTGGTTGTAATCAGGAGGATTTAAACAACATGTTACGTGTGTATGCTTCACGGTCTGCGGCGCAGGCTAAATCATATTTCAGCAATGAACTATCAGTCGGTGATTACTATTCTTCACCCTCGGATGACGGTCAGGAAATTGTTGGTGTATGGGGTGGCAAAGCTGCTTATATGATGGAGCTATCAGGTGCAGTAGATAAACAATCATTTAACTCTTTGGTTGATAATAGATTCCCTCATGCAGATGCTAGTGACGTACCGATTACCGGACGTGATAATGCTAATCGTAGAAGCGGTTATGATATTAATTTTTCAGCTCCGAAATCTCTTAGTATTCTGTATGAATATTCCAAAGATGAACGACTACTAAATGCCTTCCGTGATGCTGTCCATACAACAATGGAATCCATTGAAGAATCCATGTATACGAGGGTGCGCAAAAATGGTGCAAATGATGAAAGGCAAACCGGAAATTTAGTCTATGCAGAGTTTGTCCATTTCACGGCAAGACCGGTAGACGGACAAGACCCAGACCCACAATTACATGCGCATTGTTACACCATGAATATGACGCATGATGAAGCGGAAGGTGAATGGAAAGCAGGTGAATTTTTTCATATCAAAAAAGATGCCCCCTACTTTGAAGCGTTGTTTCATTCTCATCTATCGAAATCACTTGCAGATATGGGGCTGGATATTGAGCGTGATGGTAAGTTCTGGACGATAGATGGTATCGAGAAAGAAACGCTTGATAAATTTTCTAACCGTACCGCGCAGATTGAAAAAAAGGCAGAAGAACTCGGCATTATATCGGATAAAGCTAAAGATGGTTTAGGTGCTACAACACGCAGTAAAAAAGATGGCAATCTTAACCGTGAACAGTTACGTGAAAAATGGTGGGAACGGCTTGATAGTAATGAGCGGGAAATTTTAGACAGGCTAAGCCTGTTTGAACCGGATGACGATACTGAACCACCGCACTTTACAGCAGAAGAATCCGTAGAATTTGCCATTAAACACCGATTGGAAAAACAATCCGTTTCTTCGATTAATCGACTCAAAGAAGTGGCTCTTAGACAAGGCTTTGGTGAAGTATCCTCGCGTGAAATAGATGCTGCCTTTAATAGTAACGATGATTTACTGATTGTGGGTGATAAAGCCACCACCAAAGACATCCTGGCAATGGAAAGGCAGATCATCAACTATGCCAGTAAAGGCTATGGTATTCATCGCAAATTAAATGCTGATTATAAAATTGAGCTAGTTACTGATCACGATAACGGCAAGCAATTTGAACTTAGCGGTGAGCAAAAGAAAGTAGTCAAATCCATTTTAAAAAGTAGAAATGATGTACAGGCAATACAGGGTAAAGCCGGAACAGGAAAGACTACCACTTTAGCCACGATTATTGACGGTATTGAGCAAGGCGGTGGTAGCACCACGAGTGGTAACGCCATGAATGGTAGTGCAATGGTACTTGCTCCTACTGCGGATGCTGCGTACACAACATTGCGTAAAGATGGTGATGCCTATCGATGCGCTCCCATGCAAAATGCACAAACGCTCGCCCGATATTTTGTTGATGAAAAGATACGTACCAAAGGAAGTACCTTAATTATTGATGAAGCGGGATTAATGAGTGTTGAGGATATGCATACTCTGTTTACGCTCGCTAAAGAAAACGATAATCGTATTATTCTCGTTGGTGATGTCAGCCAGCATAGTAGTGTCATGCGTGGTGATGCGTTTAGAATTTTGCAGCAAGAGGCAGGATTAAATCCTGTAGGTTTAGCAGAAATCCGTAGACAGAAAGGTGACTATAAAAGAGCGGTCAAAATCATCTCCGAGGGCAAGCTGGAAAAAGGTTTTGATAAGCTCGATGACATGGGCAAAATCCATGAAGAAAAAGACGATGCAAAGCGATATAAAAAATTAGCTAATCGTTACACGGATGTATTTCAAAAAAAGAATGTATCTGCGTTAACCGTTGCTCCAAGCAGAGCAGAAGGTAAATTAGCAAATGATGCCATCAGGGAAGAATTAAAATCCCGTGGTCTGGTTAAGGATGAAGATAAAACCATCAATCGGTTTGCGAATCTTTACCTCACAGAGGCAGAGCGTGGTGAGCGTTTTAGCTATGAGGCGGGGCAGATAATCCGCTTTCAAAAAAATGCTAAGGGAGAGCATGGGAGAATATATAAAAGCTCGGAATTTACTGTATCAAAAGTGGATAAAAAAGAAGTATGGATTACCGATGATGCGGGGTTGGAGCAGCGGCTTGATCTAAGCCAAGCTGAAAAATTCCAGATCTATGAAGAACGCAAGATAGCACTAGCCAAGGGTGATCATATCAGAATCACCGAGGGTCATAAATCGCTTGAAGGTAAACGGCTTAATAATGGCGCGATTTATGAAGTTAAAAACATAGATGACACTGGAAATATCGTACTTAAAAATGACTGGGTGATAGATAGCAGCAAAGGGAATTTTGATCATGGTTATGTGGCTACCTCCATTTCATCTCAAGGCAAAACCATCGATCATATCTTTCTTGCACAAGGTTCTGATTATGCAGGTGCTGCCAGTACCGAGCAGTTTTATGTATCAGTATCGCGTGGCAAAAAATCGGTAGAGATATTTACCGATGATAAAATTGAAATCCGTAATCAGATTCAACATAGCAATCAGGATAAAAGTGCTACGGAGCTTACAAAAAATGGCAGCTCCCTGTCAGAAAATGAGGATAGTTTTCTGGCTACGGTTGGCTTGTACGCCCAGAATCTTTATGAAAACATGAAGGAGAATATGCCAGAGTGGTTATCTGTGTTTGGAGGTCAGCCAAGCGTACAAGAGGATAGTAAATGGAGGGATTTAATTGCGCAGCAAAATAATGAAAAAGATAAGGATATTTCATTATGAGTGCAGACCGCAAGAACAAGGATACAGATTATCGCAAACGCCTTGATACAAAGACGGCATCTCCTGCGCATCATAATGATTCTGCGCACCAGAATGACAATGTTAAGAATAAATGTTATGTGCTCACGGCAGATGGTTCTGCTGCCTCGATAGGATTTAACACCCCGCAGGAATCAAATAATTGCCCCTACATGCTGCGCAAACGATTCAAGTTTGTTAATGGAACTATTATTCTAAAATTCTCCGAAGAAACGCTATTTATTCACGGGCGCAATTTACAGAAATTATATGAGTATATTTGCCGTCACAAGGTGGCAGATATTTTCATTGCTGATTATGAAGAAGACGAAGAAGAAGAACCCTATGTAGAAAACATCACCCTAAAACTCAACAGCGAGGTCAATATAGATGAATCACCAACAGAACCAAGCAGTTAACCAACTGGTTAATCTTGAAGCTATGAGCGAGGAAAACATTAAGAAGCTGCGCAATGATTGTGATAAGGAAATTGATAAACGCTTCAAATCCGAACAGAGAAAAGCCAAAGTAAAAATGATAAGAGAAGCAAAAAAATATGGTCTGATTATCAAAATTCAAGCCAAGAAATAAATACGCAGATAGATTAGGCCAAAAAGATTAGGAGGTAATAAATTTGAACGCATTACTTCTCGAAATACTCAATGAGATAAAGTCATTACGAGCATCCAATAGTGAGCTATGGAATGTCGATGATATAGCGCATTATGTGCGACTATCACGCTCATCTATTCAGTCACGAATTATATGCCGTAAAGACTTTCCCAGAGCCATACGCATTCCTACGGATAATGGTCTTGGTGGCAGGCGTTGGTATGCTAAAGAAGTAAAATACTGGATCTCCAAAAATAGAGAGCCACTATCAAGTGGGGCTTCAAAACACTAAAAACACTTCCGAATCGCTGCTTTTATGTGGTAAATAATGGTTGACAAATAGTACATTGATAGATAACGTGAATATAGGTTAATAAATAACTGGTGCGGTTTCTCGGCTAAGATTCGCCGCACCAGAAGTTTAAAAACCTTACTCTATCTCGATGCTAATCAAAACAGAGACACACTTAATTCTAAGTATGATCTTGGCTCTTAACCTTTTTAAAGGAAATATTTTCATATTTGTCCTTTACTAGAGGTTAATAAAAACACCACTATTCAGTGGATAGTTTTATCATAGAATTCTGTCCTATATAGGCAAGCACAAAAAATACTTGTGCAGCTTTATACCTTTGCAGTTTATGGGATTAAACCCGGCATAGTATGGATGATAAATTTACGGTTTACCCCTTTTGCTTTCCAGACGATCCGAATCTACTTTGTGGCGTTCCCAATCCTTAAATTCAGGGGATTCCGTTTCCGAAATATAATCATTTCCTGAAAATTGGCTCTGCCTCCTATTGCTTCTACCGCCCCCACTGAAAAATATCAAAATAGCGAATATAATAAGGAAGAATTTACCAATGTCTTTGATTACCTCCCAAAGTCCGAGAAAGATACCGGATATACCAACTTCAAGAATAGATACATCAGAGAAGAAATAATAAAGTACTGCACTTAGCAAAACAAAACCGCACAACCATGCTATCGATTTACCTGTAGCAACAAGTATGTCCTTCGCAAATAATCGACGTACAGGGTCGTCCTTGGCAAGGTAACACGTAATCAGGGAAACCAGAGCAACCGGAATCATCCACCACATAAATCCGAAATAATAAATCGTTGCTACGTAACCGGCAATAATAATCAGATAAAGTAAGCGCCTGAGAGTATCGAGTTTATTCCCTTGAAATACCCAGCCTATTCCGCCAAACAAGGACTGCCCTGCATAGTATAGAATAGACAAGAGTTTGTAGCCTAAATAGGCAAAACCAAGCACCAAGACCAGTTTAAATAAGGTTTCGAAAATACTCACATCCCCCTTGACTCAGTAACGTTACACTACAAACAAAAATTATTCGTCACTATCAGTTTTAACTATTTTTATTCCAAAACCTTTGTTCCAAAAATTCGGCGGTGCAACCGTATAAAATTTTGTCTATGTGCCTCTGGAATTGTAGCGGTTATTTCCGCTAACTGTTCACAATAGCGAGCATTTACGTAAACAGGATGCTTCGGTAAAGTACATTTGCCCCATGCATCTGTAAACGGTGCACGGCAGCGTTTATTATATGCCTCAAGTTCTTCCTCGGTCATTTGATTACCTGCATTAGTAAGTACCGATTATGCAATTACGAACTATGTAGCGTATAATACCGCAAATCTCCGCTAAGAGCCAATCATGTGATGATGGTTATCATGTAATGATGATTATCATCTTTACCATCACGAAGGAACAAATGTAATGATTTCCCGATTTCAGGACGGAGGCCATGCCATATATGGTGTGGACAAACTTGCAGAACTCTATCATAAATTTACCCGTGAAACGGTGTTTAATACCTCACGCAAAGACTGCTTAAAGCAATCTATGGGCGGTAGTTTCTTTGGTGGTATCAGGAAAAAACTTGTGCTTGATAAAAGAAGTTTCAGAGCAATTATAAGTCTGGTTTGTGATACTGACTTAAAAATTGAGGGAAACCTGCCAATTGGAAAGTTGCTTCACTTCAAAGCTAACAATCAGGAACATTATAAAACTCGCGCGCCTCGATATTTTAATCTGGTTAAACGCCATCTGTTTGACATGGATAAAAAAGATAAAACACATGACTATGTGTGGTGCTTTTTTCCAATGTATCACACTGAGTATGGTCATCTGATGATTGAAGAATTAGGCGCATTTGTAATGTGGTTCAAACTGAAAGCAAAAGCTAAAATAGTTGGTGGTGACGGTTATTTCCAGAAAGTTACTTTGCAGGATCTGTCTCAGCCAAAGATTAGTCCATCAAAAATCCTTTTGGACTAATCTTATTTTTTCGGAAACCATTATCAAATAGGGCTTCAAAACATTGAAGTTGCCCCTTTTTAAAGGGGCAACATTTGGAATATTACTAATATTCGCTGGCAAGCATAACCGTCAGTACACGTCTTGTTATGGTCAAATCACTTGGGTCTTCTGAACCCATTTCGTAATTGGTATCGTAATAGTCGATTTTCCAGAATATTTTTTGGTCTTCAACTGTGAATGCGCCAAAATCATGCTCACCATGTGGATCATTATCTTCAGTGAAATCACTAAAATTATGAATTAATTCTAGGGTAGCTATTTGTGTTTCGTAATTTAAACAATCAATTCCATTAGTTTTTACCCATTTTCCTCGAATGGTATGATCATCTGCTATTGCTTTATAAGCTTGTTTCCTGAATACATCATTTTGTTTTTGAATAAGTAATGTTTTTTTGTTTTGTTCCTCTGTCATAATTCTTACCTTTTTGATTTCTCAAGAGCGGGTAATTCCGCCTTGTGAAAAACGGCAGTCAGGCAATAAGAAAGAATTTGTAAATATGCTTTATTGATATCATCGTAGAGAGACTTGGCTGCTTTAGCACCTAGACGAACAGAGGAGGAAAGAATGTTTATTAATACTTTCTGTCTGATAGTGTTCACACAAAAGGCTGAATTGATACCACGCTCTTAACTACAAAAAGTAATCTCTATAACAGAGAACTTAACGGGAATGACAAGTTAACCGTAAAAATAAAAATGTTATAAAAAATGTTCTTCAGGGGAATAATTTAGAGGTTGAAATAATTTTAGTTCGCACCTGATCCTTGTGCAACAAAGACCAAGTAGCGAATATGAGGTATTCAGAAGTCAAAAAGATCACCTTGACGTAATGACTCGCTATATTGCTTCCATTCTGGCTTGCTGGATTCGCTATGTAGCCATTCCAGTACGAGTTCTTTAGCGGTGATGCCCTGTGATTCTAAAGAGCCTATAGGTAAAAAATGGGAACGATAGCCTGTTTCAGTAATTGGGTTTCTTGCATTCTCAGGATCAATGCTTCTGATTTCAATATGATCTATAGATCCCCACTTTTCAGATTCATGCGTGATTTCAATATTAATATTTTCCCAAGTGATGCACTCTGTAATGATTGAATGAGCCATGATTATTCGTCTTTTATTGTTTTCTTGATGGCAAGAGAGTAATTTGCTGGAAATAGAACACATAGAAATGCGGAGGGTCACTTTAGGGAAACCGTATTTCGTCATTGTGTTTTAGTGACAGTGAATTAGAGTTAGCCAGCACTCAAAGAAAACAATAAAAGGAGAAAAGACCAATGAATACAGATTGGAGCACTATTGGGTAAAATGTTAGGAAAGAATCAAAAGTGTAATAGAAATATGATTTATGAATTATTGTCGGGATCTTACAAGCTTCAAGCCCTGCTCACGAAAATACATTTTTATAAATAATTGCTTTTGATGTACTGGTAGAGTTTCAAGAGTCGATTGCAAATACGCAATACGCTTGCGTTCATCTTCTCGGCAATGGTTAGGCTTCTTCATAGCGGTTTGTGGTGGCTCTCACATGCGTAAAATCAGAGCAAGCATAACACGAACTAAATAGCGCCTCTGCCAAACAAAACAATGACCTGAGTTATCAGATCATTGTTTCCCTGTTTTTACTTTGCAGATTCTTGCATTAATAAAACGTAAATGATTTTCTACGTTACCAAGCGTATCAAGAATATCGCTTTCGATGAGTGGATTACTATTGTTCATCCTAACCTCCCTGCAATTTCTTCTGCTGTAGCATTGTAATAGATCATCAGAGAGCGAGGATCACGATGCCCGACCATACGAGCAAGATCTAGTACATCAAGCTTTCTGGCGAGCCTTGTAAGCGCTTCATGACGCGCATCATGAAACGTCATTCCTTTTATTCCTGCCAGTTGCAAACAGCGCCGGAATATTGTGCCCGAAGATGCCTGATTGGTAGCAAAAACCTTTGCTCCAGAATCAGGGCTTAGCAGGTTAAGTAACCTTATCGCCTCGCGAGAGAGTGGTACATCACGCTTCGTACCATTTTTAGTCTCATGGAGGCGTACAAAGCATTTATCGAGATAAACATCCTCCCATGTCAGTTTCCATATCTCCCCTTGGCGCATAGCTGTCTCTAAAGCAAACAAAAATGCTACTGCGATAATATCGCGATGTGCTGCAATAGTTTTGCCGTCAAATCCTAGCGAGTCAAGAATGCGTTCTATCTCTGTCTCACTAATCCGGCGATCTCGTGGATTGGGATTTTTAGGTCGCTTAATACCACGTATGGGATTTGCATCTGTCCAGTTCCATCGTTTACCCTGCTCAAATACGGCGCTAAGTAAATTCAGGTCACGATTAACACTGCTGCTTTTTATCTTTGTGAGTGACTCCGTGATCCATTGATAAAAATGGGTTTGTTTAATCTCCATTAGCGACATCATCGATAAACGATGGCGTAGGAATTTATTGAGGCGATTATGCTCTGTGCGATGGCTTTTTTTGGACGGTGTAATGTCATCACGATAGCGATCAAATAAATCACCTAATGTTTTGCCTGCAACCAAAGTATCAGAGGACAGAGTTTGCTCTGTCTCGCAAGCCCATGCCATTGCCTGTATTTTAGTATCGAAAGTTTTGGATTTGTACTGTCCGTTAATTCGGATTTCAGCGGTGAAACGTTTATTAGATCGTTTTTTAATAGTAGCCATGAGTAGTCCTCAGTCGTAATTCCGGTCGTAATTGAGTCGTAAAATCACGCGAAATATGGTGAGATATGGCTAACTATACTAATCCATACCCCAAACGAATCAAGGCTAAGTTATTGAATAGGTTGATAAAGCTAGATGTAGCCGGATATGGCAAAGATGTAAATGGTGCCCGGGGCCGGAATCGAACCGGCACGACCGTTAAGTCGAGGGATTTTAAGTCCCTTGTGTCTACCAGTTTCACCACCCGGGCGGGTCGTGC
>VAPF01031115.1_pt1 | contig 19410 bp, 16 predicted proteins | sample 3393931 | NCBI WGS metagenome assembly VAPF01 (sample SAMN08290437, study PRJNA428436) | hydrothermal vent metagenome | isolation source: Deep-sea hydrothermal vent chimney | place: Atlantic Ocean: South-mid Altantic Ridge | depth 2773 m m | reverse complement strand
GACACGGTGAAGGCCTGAACCTGGAGATCAGTGAGGAGTCTGTGCAGCTTAACGACTCCATGCCCGACCGGGTTAAGGAGCGTTAGCGCAAAAGCAGTAGCGAGGATTGGGGTAAGTCGGCGCTAATTGGCGACTTACTTTAAACATCTTTGGGAAACGCCCTGTGCGGAGCCGCATGCAGGGTGTTGTGGAGGCTGGGGGAGAAAAACCCCCGGCTATCCGATTATGTTTTTATTTTTCATTTGTTGATGTTGATAACACATAACCAGCAACAGTACCTAAAAGAGCGGCTAATGTTTCTGTTTGAAAGCTTGGGATGACCACTCCGATAATAATTAAAGCAGGAATAAATATTACAACACCTACAGCTTTTAAACTGTTTGGGCCAAAACCTTGGTCTTTTGCTTTAAGCCTTTCAAAGGTTAGCCATAAGCCGCCTAGCATTGCTATTATTGCACCGCTAACAGCTAATAGTTTTATCCATTCAGCTCCAGTCATTTTCCACCTCTTGTTTTTTAGTTAAAAATTGTTGCAATAAAGTAAATAGGCGTAGTTATAATTGAATAAATAACAATTTGTATTAAAAGTAATTTTGGTATGGCAATAGCACCATCATTTGAAATGATGCTGTGCATTTGCGGGGCGCGGATTATGAAATAACCAACAGCCATTATTAAAGACGAGATAAAAATGAAATACCACTCAAGTATTATAACCAGCAAAGCCAGTAAGACCTATACCAACAAGATAAAATATACCACCCATAACATTTACTCCTCTTTATTTTTTAAACATAACATTTGTATATCGAGCACGCTCACTTTGCCGTTCAGATTATTTTTGAGCAGCAGCGTAAGTCTATGATTTTATAAAACTTTAACTAACATACCTTAAATTCACGCCATTGCAAAGTGAGCATGCACCTTATTTCTATAAATGGGACTCAATATCGACTATTGAATTTCCTCAGCCCATTGTATCTGTTGGTTTTTATGAGGTCGCATGGTGAAAAAGCGAGCCGCCAAGCACTATAAAGTGAGCGAAATATTTGATATGTCAAAAGTAAGCTGGATAAATAAACAGTATTTTTGACCGTGGAGAAGGTCGTGAATAGTCCTTTTATTGGGTTCAGTCGTACGGAGAGTTCCGCGTGAGTATGTCCTGTTGGTTGATTGTGCGGGGAGGGGTGTTTGCTATTTAATGAGTTTCAACTGTCTGGCCAGTAACACCACCGGGTGGGTGACGATGATGGACTGTCCGCGTTCGCGCAGCCCGGCGGCAAGGTGTAATGCGCAGCCAAGGTTACTGGTCACCAGGGTATCTGTTTTTTGTCGGGTTTTTTCAACAGAGGAAATGTTGTCGAGGGCATCCAGCGTCTGCTCTCGCAGTTGCCGGGCAAAATCAGCTTGTTCCAGCATGTACTGACCGGCACCACCGCAACAACGTGTGCTTTGCGCGAGAGGTACTATTTCCAGTTCGGGAATGCGTTGCAGTAGTTGGCGAGGTGCATCGGCTTGACGCAATACATTTTGCAGGCTGCATGGGGTGTGCAGGGCAACGGTTTTGTGCAGCGGGGCGATGGGTAAATGGGCAGGCCATTCGAGCTCATTAAGAAACTGGCTGATATCTTTGATTTTATCGACAAAACCTTGGCCGTCCGGGAGCGGTTGTGAATACTCACTGAGGTGGGCAGTGCAACCGCTGGCGGTGTGTACGATGGCTTGGATGTCCAGTTTGCTGAAGGCATCGAGGTTTTGTTGCGCGAGTGCTGTGGCTTCATCCACTTGGCCATTGTGCAGAGCCATGGCTCCACAACAATCCTGTGCAGGGGGCACATGCACGCCGTAGCCCAGTGCATTGAGCAGGCGACGGCTGGCATCCAGTGCCTCGCGGTCGAAGACGTTGGCGATGCAGCCGGTGAACAGGGCAACATCACCGCAATGGTTGATTCCGGGGCTGGCTGGATAATAGCTTTGCCAGTCTGGTGTGTCAGGAATACGCGGCAGCAGGTTTTCTTTTTGTGCCAGGCCCAGCGGTTTCAACAGGCCACTGGCACGGGCGATTTTTTGCAGCCCTGAGCGTTGATAAAGACGCAGCCAACGGGTTGTTTGTGGCGAAGGCATCGACGGTGATGACTGCTTGGGCAGCAAAGCCCTGGCTTCATTCATAATGGTGCCGAAACGTACCCCGGATGGACAATAGGCTTCGCAGGCGCGGCAGCCGGTGCAATGTTCGAGATGGGCTTGCAGGCGGGCATCGGCGTTGAGTTGTTTCGAGTTGAGGGCGACAATCAGTGCAATGCGTCCGCGTGGTGATTCATTTTCATCGGCGGTGAGTTGGTAAGTGGGGCAGTGCTGGGAGCACATGCCGCACATCACACAACGATCAAGTTCAGCAGAAAGAGTCATATAAGGCTGGGGATAAAAGACAATAGTGGAAAGTAAAATTCTTCCGGGGGCGTGAGTCCCGGTTAGTTCAGTGGTTGCACCGAGCCGGGTTTCACCTGTCCGTCGAAAGCGTCAACGATGGCTTGTACGGTTGCATCATTATGGATGGTGGATTCTGCCTGACTCTGGCGAGCATCGACACGTTCCTGTTGGCGTTCTGCCGGGGTTGCGGTGCTGGCACCTTCCAGCGCGATGCAGAGTGTTATGTTTTGTCCCAAATGTTGCCCCAGTGCCTTTGCCAAACCCTCTTCGCGGCTTTTGTTCAACAGATATTTATGGTTAGGCGACATGCTGAGCTGAAAACTGTTGCCATCCCGTTGGCTCAGTACACAGTTGGTGGCCAGTTGCTGCAACATGCCGGAGAGGTTCATGGCGGCAACCATGTTTTCCCAGTCATCGGGCGCAGAGGATGTGGGCGGTGCTGTCGGAATAGCAGGTATGACGGGTGAGGCCGGGTTTGTTGATGGTGCGGGTTCTGCCACACTGAGTCCGCCAGGGGCTGGAGCGGGGCGGGGCGTGGTTTGTTGTTGTACGGGAGTGGCTGCGACAGGTGTTGGTGCGGGTTGTGCGTTCGCACTGGCTGGGCGAAATGCCAGCATGCGCAGTAATACCATCTCGAAACCACCACGGGCATCCGGGGCCAGCGGTAGGTCACGACGACCGATAAGGCCGATCTGGTAATAGAGCTGTACATCTTCAGGCGTCATTTTTTCCGCCAGTGCGACGATGGCTTCTCGGTCGCCGAGTCCGTCATCAATGGCATTGGGGGCGCTTTGCGCCAGCGCAATGCGATGCAGGGTGGAAATCAGCTCTGCCAGTACGCCTGCAAAATCCGGGCTGTGTTGTGCCAGTTCAGCGATACGCGCCAGCAGACTGGGCGCATCGTTGGCTGCTAGCAGGTTTAGCAGGTCAATAACATGATCCTGCTCAATCGTGCCCAGCATGGCACGCACATCCGGTTCGTTGACTTTGCCACTGCCGTAGGCGATGGCCTGATCCAGCAGGCTCAGTGCGTCACGCATGGAGCCGTCAGCAGCGCGGGAAATCAGCGCCAGCGCCGCAATTTCAAAGTCGATTTTTTCGTTACCCAGTACCTGTTCCAGATGACCGCGAATCTGCTCTATTGGCAGGCGTTTGAGATTGAACTGCAAGCAACGGGAAAGAATCGTGACCGGCAGTTTTTGCGGATCAGTGGTCGCCAGCAGGAATTTAACATGAGGCGGTGGTTCCTCCAGGGTTTTCAACAGCGCATTAAAGCTGTGGTTGGAGAACATGTGAACCTCATCGATGAGGTAGACCTTATAGCGGCCACGGGTGGGCGCGTATTGTACGTTTTCCAGCAACTCGCGGGTTTCGTCCACCTTGGTGCGGGAGGCAGCATCCACCTCGATCAAATCCACAAAGCGACCCTCGTTGATTTCGGTGCAGGCTGAGCATTCGCCACACGGCGTAGAGCTGATGCCTTTTTCGCAGTTCAGGGATTTGGCGAGAATGCGCGCAATGGTGGTCTTGCCCACGCCACGGGTGCCCGTAAACAGGAAGGCATGATGCAGACGGTCGTTATCCAATGCGTTGACCAGTGCTTTGAGCACATGCTCCTGGCCCACCAGTTCAGTGAAAGTGCGGGGACGCCATTTACGTGCGAGGACTTGGTAGCTCATATTTTTTTGGGTTCTGGTGTGGTTGAAAGACTATGAGCCTGTCTGAGAATGAAAATCGTCGCGAGGGAAAGCCATTTTGAGTCCATTTTTTTGATCATTTGAGGTGAATATTGCGCATATTTAACGAAAATGATCAGGAAAACGGGCCAAAATAGATTTTTCGCAGTAGATTTTTCATTCTCGGACAGGCTCCTGAGCATTGTAGCTGCGATTGGGTGTGGGAGGGTAGTATTTTAGCTGTGGGGTCAAGGCAATTAGATTTAATCACTGATGTTAGGCACTCTAATTAATGAATCAATGACTGAAGCCCGCGCAATATCAGACGCTCTCGGACAATCGTTCCAGAGCATTGGGAACTTATGTGGTCCGCACGGCTGACAAGTGACGCGTTATAAACCTAAGTTAATCAGTTGAGCCTACAGCGAACGTCTAATGCACTCAATCTCAAGGGCTTTGCGAACATGTTGAACTCACCGTATGGGTGATACGCTTTTATTCAGAATAACCCCAAAAGTCATTGATCTTGAGCACCTTAGCCGCTCTCGCTACGGCTCAACTGATGTGTTGGGTTTAACGCAGAGGCGCAAAGAAAAACACTAAAAATTTTGCGCCTTCTGCGTTTATAACACACCAACTGTCAGTACCACGACAACATATCCTCCCAATAGACTGGAGCGGAACAAGTGCAGCAGTTCTAGTAATTTCCACGAGACCACTCTGTGTTGAATTAAGAGTGAAACAAAAAACCGATGAATACCCCAATGCCCTCTATTCTCTTATTTGGGTAGGGTGGAACAAGCGCAGCGGTTCCACCAACTTCCACAGAAATCATTCTGTGTTGAATAAGAGTGAAACAAAAAACCGATGAATACCCCAATGCCCTCTATTCTCTTATTTGGGTAGGCTGGAACAAGCGCAGCGGTTCCACCAACTTCCACCAATCTCCACGAGATCATTCTGTATTGAATAGTGCGTAGGTTGGGGTGAATGTTTTTTATGAACCCCAACATGCCAGAGCAACAAATTGTCCCAAAACCATATTTATCCCGACTTTCAAGGCCAACAATAATTCATGCCCTGCACGATGAACATGTTGACGTTCAAGCCTTATTCTAACCTGAAGGATCGCCTGATTGCCCCACACCGGATAAATTACTTCGTCAGCGTACGCAATTTGAAATCAAGTTTTTTTTGACTGAGCCCAGGAATACCGCACATATTTTTGCGTAACATTTTACCACTGCTGGGTGAACCCAAAAACACACCAATCACATTCTCATAGGCGGGTAGGCTCAATTGAAAAACGGACTTGAAATGCCGAGCGACATCGGGCTCCGCAATACAAGCACTTTTTCTCAATGCCTTGCTGCCAATAAAGTTCATCACCAGCGTGCCGTTTTTATTGAGATTGCGTAACAAAGTATTGCACCATGCCTTATCCGCAGGCACCGCCCGCTCGACACTGTCACTGCTGCCAAACAAATCATCAATAATAAAATCAAAAGGTGGACCGTCGTAGTTTTGTAACCACGTTACCGCATCCGCATGATGCAACGTCGCCATGTTTTTTTTAATGCCAAAAAATTTCCGGGCAATTTGCAAATGTGTTTTACTCAGCTCCACACCCACAATCTCCACCGGTTCCACAAACTGTCGCAATAAATGAATGGCCGAACCACCCCCCACCCCCAACAGCAAAACGCGCCTGATACGTCCCGGTGGTCGAAAAAAAGCCGGAATCACCAGTAAATCCCACACGCCACCACTGTGCGCCCGGTCCGGGTGATACTGACTATGAAACACACCATTAGTATACAGTCGCCGGGAACGTCCGGCGGTGCGCACCTCATAACAGGTATCGCGGGTTTGTTTTTGCCAAAGTAGAGCCATGAGTTTCCGGTAACTTGTCGTTGTGTAATGAATAATGAAAACGAAGTGGATTCTCTGCTGAAAATCGTCTCACTGCAACGGGTAAATCTGGCAAATAAACTGGTTGCAATGTCAATGGTATTTTTCACGCAAAAGTGTGGCTTGTTCTAGCTATCATGGCCATGTGACACTTCGTCATCAAAAACAATAAATAGAACATGGACAAGTTTGACCGTATATTCCAATTACACCAGGTGCTAAACAGTCACCGGTATCCGCTATCGCTCAATATTCTGCGAGATAAAATGGAGTGTTCTGAGTCCACTGTGCGGCGCGCCTATAAGACCTTGCGTGACAAACTCGGTGCGCCTGTCGAATATAGTCGGGAACAAAACGGCTACTATTATGATGTCGCACAAGGCCAGACCTGGGAACTGCCCGGCCTGTGGTTTAATGACCAGGAGCTTTATGCCCTGCTGGTCTGCCACAGTCTGCTGGGCCAGCTTCAGCCCGGTATGCTGAGCGACCATATTCAGCCACTTAAACAGCGTATTGAAAGCATTCTTCAACAAAGCCACGCAGGCGGCAGCCCGGACCTGAGCAAACGCATCCGTATTTTTCAACAGGGCGCACGGCCTGCCAATCTTGATCATTTTCGCCAAATTGCCAGTGCCACGCTGCAACGCCGACAAATAAGATTGCTCTACCATGGCCGCGAGCGTGACCAGACCAGCGAACGCATGGTTTCCCCTCAGCGCCTCATTTATTATCGCAGCAACTGGTATCTTGATGCTTTTTGCCACCTGCGTGAAGAACTGCGGACTTTCTCGCTGGATCGTCTGAGTCCTGCCGAAACACTACAAATAGCAGCCAAAGAAATCAGCGATGATATTTTGGATGAACATTTTGCCCAGGCTTACGGCATTTTTGCAGGCAAACCCACGCAGAATGCCCAATTACGTTTCACTCCTCAGGCAGCACGCTGGGTGGCTGATGAACAGTGGCATCCTCAGCAACAGGGAAAAGTGCTCAGCGATGGCAGTTTCGAGCTGAATATTCCCTACAGTGATCCACGGGAACTGATCATGGATATTATGAAATACGGCCCGGATGTAGAAGTTATCGGCCCCGATGTATTGCGTAAACTGCATATAGAGAAACTGACATCCGCAATCAACAATTATAAAAACGGAAAATAATCGCTTGCCTGGTCAGGTTTTGACAGGACGGGGTGGTATAAAACAAAACATGGAAAAGTCATCAATAAAAACCGCTGATACAACAGCCCGCTATTTTCGTTATTGGGGCAAGGCCGGTAAAGAAAAAGAAGAAGGCGCGCTATGTCATTTGTTGCCTTATCACTGTCTGGATGTGGCTGCTGTCGGTCAGGTGCTGCTGGAACAGCATGTCAGCCTGCGGAAATCGTTGGCGGCTTTGATGGGGCTGAATGAAACGGATCTCGTTTATTGGGTACCTTTTCTGCTTTCATTGCACGATATTGGCAAGTTCTCCGCCAGTTTTCAAAACCTCCGTGCGGATTTGTTCGATACAATGCAACAACGGCAGTGGCCACGCAGTGACTCACCTCGTCACGACAGTCTGGGTTATCTGCTTTGGCGCAAACATCTTAAAGACCACTTTCGACAAATCGGTTTGTTGCCTCCGCAACGTGCGGGTGGTTTGCGTGGCGGTAATGACGCTGCCGGACTGGAATACTGGATGCAGGCAGTCACCGGGCATCATGGCGCGCCACCTCAGCGGATTTCGGTAAAAGGCAGCCCTGTTGATTATGAAATACAGGACGTTGAAGCCGTCAATGTCTTTACGGCGGACATTGCGCGCTTGCTGTTGCCGCCCGCCGCAGAATTCCCCCGGCCTGATGTAGAAACCGCTCAGATTTCTTCCTGGTGGCTGGCCGGGTTTGCTGTGCTGTGTGACTGGCTGGGTTCTAACCGTGACTATTTTCCTTTTGTCGAAACCGTACAGCCACTGGAAACCTATTGGGGTGTCGCAAAGGAAAACGCAGCGGCAGCGGTTTCTGCCACGGAGTTGCTGCCCGCAACGACTGCCGAAGCCATGAGCCTGAAAGCGCTGTTTGCATGGGAATCCAACACACCCACACCCCTGCAAGCACATTGTGAACAACTTGAATTACACCAGGGGCCGCAGTTATTCATTCTTGAAGATGTCACCGGTGCCGGAAAAACAGAAGCCGCTGTCATGTTGGCACATCGTTTGATGGCAGAAGGTCATGCGCAGGGTATCTACTTCGCGTTACCCACCATGGCCACCGCCAATGCCATGTACGACCGCATGAGCGAAGTTTATCAGCGACTGTTTCAGGGCGGCGACACCAAACCCTCTCTGGTACTGGCCCACGGAGCCCGTGATCTTTCCGCAGATTTCCGGCAGGCCATTATGTCAGTGGCAAAAGGGAAGGCAGAAAATTACGGTGATGAAACCGAGCCCGCCAACAACCATTGCAGCGGCTGGCTGGCGGATAACCGCAAAAAGGCACTGCTGGCCGAAATGGGTGTTGGCACGATTGATCAGGCTTTGATGGCAATTTTACCCGCACGCCACCAGTCCCTGCGTCTGCTGGGCCTGCTCGGCAAATTACTGGTAGTGGATGAAGTACACGCTTGCGATGCCTATATGAACCGTTTGTTGCGCAGTCTGTTGCAGGCTCATGCCGCCAGTGGTGGTAGTGCCATTCTGCTTTCGGCCACTTTGCCTGCCCGTCAGCGTCAGCAATTGGTCAATGCCTTTGTCGATGGGACAGGTTGCCGTAAGCATGAATATAAATTGTGCAAAACCGATGAAAATGATTATCCGTTGTTCACTTATGCCCATACTTCAGGGCTGAGTGAAACAAAGCTCGCTACCCGCGAGAGTGTGCGCCGTGTCGTGAAAGTGGATATGGTGCATTCAACAGAAGAAACCGAAAACCGGTTGGCAGAAGCGGTTGCCGCCGGGCAGTGCATCTGCTGGATACGCAACACCGTCGGTGATGCCCGCGAGTCTTTCGTGCGTTTGCGCCAGCAGTATCCAGAGTGGAATATCGACCTGTTTCATGCGCGTTATGCCATGCAGGATCGGCTGGATATTGAACAACGTATCGTCAATCGCTTTGGCCCGAAAGGTATCGCCGATGAACGCCGTGGACAAGTGCTCATCGCCACACAAGTCGTTGAACAATCTTTAGACCTTGATTTCGACTTGCTGATCACTGATCTCGCACCGGTTGATCTTATTATCCAGCGCGCCGGGCGATTGCATCGGCATCAGCGTGGAGAGCGGGGTGACCCGGTGCTGATTGTCAACGGACCGGACCCCGCCGCCGATGTCAGTGCTGACTGGTTCAGGGACTACTCAAAGGGTGCGAGTTACGTCTATTCCCATCATGGGCAAATCTGGCTCACCGCCCATTTGCTCAAACAGCAAGGTGAATTCCGTATGCCCGAAGATGCCCGCCGGTTGATCGAGGGTGTGTACGACTCAGAGGCATACCCGCCTGTCTTGCTTGACGTTTCGCTGGATGCCGAAGGGAATGCCAGTGCCAGTAGCAGTCTGGCCAGATTAAACACCCTGAATATCGAAAACGGTTACAACGGCGATGATGAAAACCGCTGGTGGGACGATGCCAAAGTCCCGACTCGACTGGCGGAAGTGGAAACCACCACCGTCTATCTTGCCCGCTGGAATGGCATGAACCTGGAATCGTGGATCAATGATGGCGATCATCCTTGGCCACGGAGTGCGGTACAAATACGCAGAGATTTAGCTGATACCGAAGCGCCCGCCGAGAGCATTACTGCCGAAATAATCGAAGCCTGCCGCGAGCGGCTTCCGGCCAAAGGCAAGTGGGGAGTCCTGTTACCGCTGCTAGCCGCTGATGACGGCTGCTGGAAAGGATTTGCATTGAACAAGGAGGGAGAAACGATGACATTTTACTATGACCCGAGGCAGGGCTTGATGAAAGAAGATGAGTATCAACCGCAGGAGGTGCTGTGATAAATCTTATAGTAGACAGCTGGTTACCCGTACGCCGTGCCAGCGGGGTAAAAGAGATAATTGCACCCTGGCAAATGACCGAAAATCACGAAACTGATCCCATCGTTTCCCTGGCTGCACCGAGAGCAGACTTCAACGGCGCATTGATGCAATTTCTCATTGGCCTGCTACAAACAGCTGCGCCACCAGTGAAAGCAGATAATGATGACTGGCTGGCCTGGTTAGAACAGGCACCAGCCCCCGAAGTCTTGAAGGAAAAATTCGAGCACATCCAGCATGCTTTCAATCTGCATGGCGATGGCCCGTGTTTCATGCAGGATATTGATCAACTGGAAGGCGATAACAAATCTGTCGATGCCCTGTTGATCGAAGCGCCGGGTGCGCAGACGCTGCGCAATAATGCAGATCATTTCATCAAGCGCGGCGGTGTGGAAGCGCTTTGTCCGGCCTGTGTTGCCAGTGCCTTGTTTACGTTACAAACCAATGCCCCCAGCGGCGGAGCAGGGCACCGAACCTCTCTGCGCGGCGGTGGACCATTGACCACGCTGGCCATTGTTGATTCGCAGGATGGTAACAATCTTGTGGAAACACTGTGGCGCAACGTCTGGCTGAACGTCCTGAGCCAGCGCGATCTCGAATCGCTTACCGATGCTGCTGATAAACAGGACGATGCCGATATTTTCCCCTGGATGGCAGCTACTCGCAGCAGTAACCCAAAACAGAACGGATGTGATACTTATCCCGGTGATGTAAACCCCTTGCAAATGTACTGGGCCATGCCGCGCCGCATTCGGCTGGATTGGGAAAACACCCATGCAGGTGAATGTGATATCTGCGGTGTGCAGGATGACCGGCTGGTTTCGCAGTACATCACTCAAAACTATGGTGTCAATTACAACGGCCCCTGGAAACACCCGCTGAGCCCGCACAATCTCGACAAAAAAGACAACACACCCATGCCCCAGCACCCGCAACCCGGCGGCATGAGTTATCGTCATTGGTTGCGTTTTATTGCCAGGGAAGCATTGAGTGAAGCAGCACAGGTGATTACTGCGTTCAACAAGCGTAACCCGGAGGAAATATTGCAACTGCGCCTGTGGGCATTTGGTTATGACATGGACAACATGAAGGCGCGTTGCTGGTATGAAACCCTTTATCCCCTGTATCTGCTGGACGAAAAAATTCACGCAACTTTTATTGAACGGGCGCAATTACTGGTAAACGCAGCGATTGAGGTTTCAAAATATGTGCGCAGCACGATAAAAGAAGCCTGGTTCAAGCGTCCCGGAGATGCCAAAGGGGATACCTCTTTTATCATCGAATCTTTTTTCCAACAGACGGAAAGCATCTTTTTTGACAAATTACGCTGCCTGCATGATGAACTGATGTCTGGTAATGATGGTATTGCTGTGCTGAATGACTGGCATGGTGACTTGAAAAAAGCAGGGCTGGACATGTTTGACTATTGGGCAGCCCGTGGTGATGTGTCAGTCGTCAACCCGCGTCGAATCGCCATGGCACATAAAAAACTGAATAATTTACTGAATGCCAAAAAGTTGAAAAAAGGGCTGTTAATGCCGGATAAAAAGGAGAAAGCCGCATGAGTGTTAATTTTAAATCTGATAGCAAACTGGGACAGATACTCAAAGAATTCTGGCAGGGACTGGAAGATGATAAAGGTAGTCGAGCGCAGCTGCGTCGTTGTAAAACTCCGGAGGAAGTTGTAATGGTGTCTGCATTTCATCGTTTATGTCGCCGGGTGAAACCATGGATGAAAGACGAGCAGGAAGGCTGGGAAATGCGCATTGCTGTCATTGCTGGATTATTGGCCCATGTTCGCAAACTGGAATCACACAAAACGCTTGCCGAGCAAATGGCTGTGGGAGACTCTCCGGCTGTGAGTGAATTACGCTTTCGTCGATTGTTGCAGCGCAACCGAAGAGATTTATTCAGCGCCCTGATTCGTGTGCTGGGGTTGCTTGACAAAACTGCGAATCCGTTTGATCTGGCCCGGTCTGTTTATTACTGGGGTGACAATGAGCGCAAACGTTGGGCTTTTGCCTATTTTCCAAATATTTCTGAAAAGCCGTAGGGAAGGGAGTGCCCACCCTACGTTAAAGATTATTTATGAATCCAACACGCACAGAACTAAAAATAACAATAGCAAAATTAATCGAAGTCGCTTACTTCAGAAGACAAAAGGGTAGCTACTATTATCAGAAACTGGACAGTCAAAAAGGCTGTTTAAGTATTAATGGTATTGAGCTTAATAAAGACCCGGTATCACTCCATATTGAATACAAAAAGGAGCGAGGCTTGTGGCTTGTTGATTATATGTTTTTACACCTTATAGAAAGTAATGAGGATTATGTGAAAAAAGCATTGTGTCCTCGTGACGTTGAAAGCACATTATTTTAAATAAACCCGACATTTCTCAAATGAAATATCACCTGACAAGGAGAACTACCCATGAGTCGTTTTATTCAGCTGCATTTATTGACCTCATACCCACCCGCCAATCTTAATCGTGACGATCTGGGAAGGCCCAAGACTGCCATGATGGGTGGTGTACTGCGCCTGCGTGTTTCTTCACAAAGCCTCAAGCGGGCCTGGCGTAAATCGGATATTTTTGAAAGTGCGCTCAAAGGTCATGTGGGTACACGCACAAAATCCATGGGGCAGAAAATTTTCAAGGCATTGGTGGAAAAAGGCGTTGTAGAAAAAAAGGCCACCGACTGGACCAAAGCCATCGCCGCTGTTTTTGGAAAACTGAAAAAAGACTCACTGGATATCGAGCAACTGGCGCATTTCAGTCCTGAAGAACAAGCCGCTATTGATGAGCTGGTTGCAACGCTGGCCGAGCGTGGCAGTGAGCCGGAAGCCGATGAATTAAAACTTTTACGCAAACAACACAGCGCTGCTGATATTGCATTGTTCGGTCGTATGCTGGCTTCCAGCCCTGCCTTTAATACAGAAGCCGCCTGTCAGGTGGCGCATGCCATCAGCGTTCACAAGGTGGAAGTGGAAGACGATTTTTTCACTGCGGTGGATGATCTCAATACCGGCGAAGAAGACATGGGCGCAGGCCACATGGGCGAAACAGAATTCGCTGCGGGTCTGTTTTATCAATATATCTGCATTGACCGGAACCTGCTGGCTGAAAACCTAGACAGTGATAATACATTGACGAGCAAGACGCTTGCCGCCCTGATCGAAGCCGCTGCCACCGTTTCACCCACCGGCAAGCAAAACAGCTTTGCCTCAAGAGCGCGTGCTTCCTATATTTTATGCGAGACCGGTGACCAGCAACCGCGTTCCCTGTCCGCTGCTTTCCTCAAACCGGTTGCAGGCACGGACATATTGGACAGTGCCATCCGCAATCTGGAAGATGCCGTAGAAAAAATGGATAACGCTTACGGCCCCTGCGCAGAGCAACGTACCACATTGAATGTACCGAAAGGCGAGGGCAGTCTCGTCGGTGTTATCGATGCTGTGATAGCGAGGTAAAGACCATGAGGCAATTTCTGTTGTTTCAGCTTTACGGACCCATGGCTTCCTGGGGAGATGTGGCGGTGGGTGAGCAAAGACCTTCGGCGGGCCACCCTTCCAAATCGGCAATGTTGGGATTACTGGCAGCAGCCAAAGGCATTCGCCGTGATGAAGAATCCCTTCATCGTGACATGGCCACGGGTTATGGTTTTGGTGTGCGTGTTGATGCGCCGGGTGAAATATTGAGGGACTATCACACATCGCAAGTACCCCCTGCCAAAGGCAAGGCGAAGTTTTTCACTCGTCGGGATGAATTACGCAATACCGAACTTAACACCATTCTTTCTTCGCGTGATTACCGCACAGATGGTCGTTACACCGTGGCAATATGGGTGCAGGAAAGTACAGCCCCCTTTACTTTGGAAATGCTGGCCGATGCATTGAAAATGCCCCGTCTGGTACCTTACCTTGGTCGCAAGTCCTGTCCGCTGGCTATTCCCCTGTGTCCACAGGTACTTGAGAAAGATAACCTGAAGTCAGCTTTTGCGGCGGTTGAATTTCCCAAAAATGAAATGCTGTCTAACATTAAGTTGTCATCATACGTCAGTTATTACTGGGAAGCGCTGGATAGTGATGCTGCGGGTATGTCTGCCAGTATGGTCTATCCGCGTCGTGATCAACCACTGAGCCGCAAGCGTTGGCAGTTCAGCGAACGCAATGAATATTATTTCCCGGAATCTGCTCAGGAGGCACAAGGATGAGTTATCTCAGTCGTGTATCCATCGATCCAGCCAGCGTTAATGCCGCGCGCCTAGCGAAAGATGTCTGTGTGAATGCTTATCGGGAGCATCAGCACCTGTGGCATTTGTTTGATATTGATCCTGACGCCAAGCGGGATTTTCTGTTTCGGCGGGAACAGCCTGCGGGTGGTTTCCCCCGGTTTTACCTGTTGTCTGCCCGGGAGCCACGGCATAACGATAATGTCTGGCAAATCGAAACCAAAGACTATCATCCAGCCATTCGTACCGGCCAGCATCTGGCCTTCAGCTTGCGGGTCAATCCTGTGGTCACCCGGCGAAATGCACAAAGCCGACAAGTGCGTCATGACGTCGTGATGGATCTTAAACATCGCACAGGGTTTAATAAACTGCCAGTGAATGAACGCCCTTTATTGAATGAGCTAATACAACAGGCTGGGCTGGAATGGTTGCAAAAACGTGCAGAGACACACGGCTTTTCCATTTCATCGGACAATGTTCTGGTTGAAGGTTATCAACAACATCGCGCCGCCAAAAAAGGCGGGAAAAACCCGATTCGTTACAGCACACTGGATTTCACCGGACTGTTGACGGTCACAGAAGCCGGGTTATTCCAGCAGACACTGACAAAAGGCATGGGCTCAGCCAAAGCTTTTGGCTGTGGTTTGTTGTTGGTGCGGCGAGCGTAAGGAGAAGGAGATATAAGCGTGAATATTACTGTTCCCTTTGATGAGAATGTGCTGAAAACCGGAGTATCTGTAGCTTAGGCGATAAAACGTTACAAGGAAGAGGTGTTGAGTTTAGGCAAAACCGCCTAAATATGCGAATTGCACGGTTGTGGAATTTATTGAGCACCTTGGCGCGGCCAATGTTTCCGGTGTTTGTTATTCGCTACAAGAAACGGATGAGGAACTGGTCGCTATTGACTGAGTCTGCTGATTGATTGATTTCATGGTTGTCATTTTGGCGCAGTTTTGTAGGGTGGGCACCGCCCGCCCTACAAATGAGGAAACGGATTATTTTGTGGTAATACCGGAACCCTGTTTAAACGTAGCGTGTTTTTAGCGCTTAATTCACATCTAAACAAACAACAAAGAGAAAGGAAAAATGTCGTGTTGCCACCCCTCAAACCCATTGCCATGAAAGAGCGTGTCTCGATGATATTTGTCGAATACGGCCAGATTGATGTGCTCGACGGAGCCTTTGTCGTTGTCGATAAATCAGGTGTACGCACCCACATCCCCGTTGGCAGCATTGCCTGCATTATGCTGGAACCGGGCACCCGTGTTTCTCATCGTGCCGTTGCATTGGCCGCCCGTGTAGGCACGTTGCTGGTCTGGGTAGGAGAAGCCGGAGTACGTCTTTATGCCGCCGGGCAACCGGGCGGTGCGCGCTCGGACCGGCTGTTGTATCAGGCCAAACTGGCACTGGACGAACAGGCACGTCTCAAAGTGGTTCGTAAAATGTATGAATTTCGTTTTGGAGAAGCACCGCCCCAACGGCGTAGCGTCGAACAACTGCGCGGCATTGAAGGCGCACGAGTAAAAAAAACCTACCAGCTGCTTGCCAAACGTCACGGAGTGGACTGGAAAGGGCGTGATTACAATACCAAAAACTGGGATGCCAGTGACATTCCCAACCGGTGTCTCAGCTCCGCCACTGCCGCTCTTTATGGTATTACCGAAGCCGCCATTCTTGCCGCAGGCTATGCACCTGCTATCGGATTCATACACACCGGCAAACCTCTATCCTTTGTCTATGATATTGCCGACCTGTTCAAATTTGACACTGTTGTTCCGTTAGCTTTTCAGGTGGCCGCGAAGAATCCGCGTGAACCGGAACGCAAAGTACGTCTCGCCTGTAGGGATACCTTCCGCGAAAATAAAATTCTCAAAAAAATCATTCCCACTATCGAAGAAATTCTCGCCGCCGGAGAACTCACGCCGCCAAAACCGCCGGAAGATGCCATCGGTCCCGCCATTCCAAACCCGGAGAGTATCGGCGATGCTGGTCATCGTAGTTGAAAATGTCCCGCCCCGGCTGCGTGGTCGGCTCGCCGTGTGGTTGCTGGAAATTCGTGCCGGTGTTTATATCGGCACCCCGTCCAAACGTCTGCGTGAAAACATCTGGGAGCAAGTGACCCAAGGGTGTGAAGACGGTAATGCTGTTATGGCATGGAGCACCAATACCGAAAGCGGCTTTGATTTCGTGACTTTTGGTAAAAATCGGCGCATTCCCGTTGAATTTGATGGCCTCAAACTTGTTTCATTTCTGCCGCCGGATGCACCGTCGGATGCTCTTTAACAATTCGGAAAAATATCCGGCAAGTACACTGTTTTTGCTTCTTGTTTGGCCTGAAAAAGTTGGTACAATTTCCAGTGCCGGTTTTTTGTTGGTGTAACAACAAGTTACAGGAAGTGTGTTCCCCACATGCGTGGGGATGAACCGGTGTTATTGTTCCCTTCCAGCCATTCGCGAGTGTGTTCCCCACATGCGTGGGGATGAACCGCCTGCGCTCAACATCTAACTGCGACCATTCCGGTGTTCCCCACATGCGTGGGGATGAACCGGCCGCTACAGTCTGGTTTCTCAACCCCTCTAAGTGTTCCCCACATGCGTGGGGATGAACCGCAATTTCCCGCGTGAAAAAGATGATGAACGGGGTGTTCCCCACATGCGTGGGGATGAACCGAATTAAAAAAGTAAATGCCGGTGGAAAAAATGGTGTTCCCCACATGCGTGGGGATGAACCGCCACCGTCTGGATTGCTTTGCACGGACAAAGCGTGTTCCCCACATGCGTGGGGATGAACCGTTCAGTAATTCAATTTGCAAGCGAGCGGCGATGTGTTCCCCACATGCGTGGGGATGAACCGGCAGCAACCAATACCACCCATGAAGGTGATGAGTGTTCCCCACATGCGTGGGGATGAACCGAACTTCCTGTTCTCCGAGATGTGCCAGTGCGGGTGTTCCCCACATGCGTGGGGATGAACCGCAGTTTTCTTCATGTGTTTGGGCCTCGTGCAGAGTGTTCCCCACATGCGTGGGGATGAACCGAAAAAAGTTAATGGGGACGATGCTAAACAACAGTGTTCCCCACATGCGTGGGGATGAACCGTGTTTGTGACATCGTCTAGGTCGTTAACTAATGTGTTCCCCACATGCGTGGGGATGAACCGATAGGAGGATCCAGATTAGAAACTGTACTAAAGTGTTCCCCACATGCGTGGGGATGAACCGTTAGGTTGGCGCTTTTACAGAACAACGCACGAGTGTTCCCCACATGCGTGGGGATGAACCGTAGGCTAAAAACTCAAATAATTACCAAAAATGGTGTTCCCCACATGCGTGGGGATGAACCGGCTCCCTTTTTTTTGGTCAGGCGGACCGTAGGGTGTTCCCCACATGCGTGGGGATGAACCGGATATGGGAGGCAGCCATGACGGATTGAACGTGTGTTCCCCACATGCGTGGGGATGAACCGCCAACGTATTCGGTCCCTGGTCTGATTGATCAGTGTTCCCCACATGCGTGGGGATGAACCGGCGACAGTGTGTTTGCGCTATTTTTTGGCGTGGTGTTCCCCACATGCGTGGGGATGAACCGCTAACTGCGCTTGTCCCTGTGACCGAAGAAATGTGTTCCCCACATGCGTGGGGATGAACCGTGGTCGCCATTATCTCAGGCGAAACGAACGAGGTGTTCCCCACATGCGTGGGGATGAACCGCGCTCGTAATCAGTACTACCGCACAGTCTAGAGTGTTCCCCACATGCGTGGGGATGAACCGCACCAACGACAGAAACACTCACCTCTGGACACGTGTTCCCCACATGCGTGGGGATGAACCGCCAGATATCTAACGATTGAGGATGACTGGATCTGTGTTCCCCACATGCGTGGGGATGAACCGCGGCTAGATTTCCCTGAGGTGTAGCAGGATCGGTGTTCCCCACATGCGTGGGGATGAACCGTGATTAACAAGCGACTGCAATTTTGAATCGTAGTGTTCCCCACATGCGTGGGGATGAACCGGAAAAATCAATGAATAGCACAGATGGTGACAAGTGTTCCCCACATGCGTGGGGATGAACCGGAATGGGAATCCAGTAAGGCTCTCCGCCAGTCGTGTTCCTCACATACGTGAAACTGAACCAGTTTTGGTGCAATTCAAAATGGGTAGTTGTGCGGAAATGGTTAAAAGTGAAACTCTGGTGACCAGAGTGATGCTGTCATTGCCTATGTCAATCAGGTGTCTCGATGGGATGGCATGCGATTGTTGTAGTATGAATCAAGTGCTAAAAATGTGTGAAATGACGATATTCTCAGTAGCAAAATGCTAACAGAATGATTTAACCTTTAATTCATATTGTCGTTTTTCCGTATACTCACTTTCCGAAAACCCACCCTTGTGGAAGACTGTGTATCAGTCAATACCATTAAGTTAAGCTGAATTTTCTGTTTGTTGCAGGTTGGCGCTGGGCTTGCGGCATTTGAATTTTAAGAGTAGAAAAAATGACCCATGATGAAGCACTGACAATTTTTAATGATTTTCTCAATTCCCCGGAACGCAGCGAAAATTGTTTCAATCTTCACCAGTTTCGGGGAGGTGTGGTTGCCATATATTCCTGTCCGAAATATGTCAGCGAAGTTGATTCCGGTTTTTTGGTTTTGGGTAATGATGAGAAGGGTGTGAGCCAGTGGTTTGATGATGAAAAAATCCGTGCCGCCTGGATGGATGCCTGCGAGCTTCTGGCTTCTGAAGACTTTGCTGAGCTGAATGAAGAACACATGGCTTTCCTTGATGTTTTTGGGGTTTTGGAAAATTGGGATCAGGCTTTGGATGCGCATAAAAATCCTGAGCATTTGAAGCGTAATTTTCCAGCGCTATACACGACTGTTGATGAGGCCGTTATCAAAATGTACCATTTGGCACAGATGCTTGAAGAGTATTTTGTGCGCTCGGAAACCGAATCTGAAACCTTTGTGCGTGAGTCAGCTAAACTGGTCGTAATGATCCTTGTCCTTGCGGCAGTGGTAAAAAATACAAAAAGTGTTGTTTGATTTAAAATGCGAATTGAGCGCTAAAAACATGCTATTTTTTAAAAAAACACTGGGTATTTAATGCAAAGGCTGCGGGGGGGGGGGTAATGTTTTCCTTTGCGGCTTGT
>VAPF01008094.1_pt1 | contig 19421 bp, 14 predicted proteins | sample 3393931 | NCBI WGS metagenome assembly VAPF01 (sample SAMN08290437, study PRJNA428436) | hydrothermal vent metagenome | isolation source: Deep-sea hydrothermal vent chimney | place: Atlantic Ocean: South-mid Altantic Ridge | depth 2773 m m | reverse complement strand
CTAAATTGGTAAATACTACGGATGTCTACATTGAGAAACTGACACCGAGCTAAGAAAATACCATACAAGAACCAAAAAAGTCAAAACTCACATTGATACAAAAATTTAATTAACAACAACCATAACAGCTTCATATTTTTATCGGCCAACACCAAAAAAGTCTTAATATCGACTGCCTACAAATACAGCGCCCAGCAATCCAACGTGGGTATTTAATACCAATCTAACCGGAATATTTTCTAATAAACCTGTCATTTTATTTTTATTATTAAACGCTTGCATAAATATATCCTGGCGCATCCAGTCAATAATTTTGGGGGCAATTCCACCTGCAATATAAAGCCCTCCCAGCGGCAATATTGTTAATGCAAAATTACCTGCTACAGCGCCATAAACCTCAACAAACAGTTTCAGTGATTTTTCAGCCAAAATATCCTGATACTCCTTTGCAAAATAAGTAATTGCGGCTGCAGGATCACTATTTTTTATTTTTTCACGTAACTCCGCACTCTCTTTTTCAGGCTCCAAATCACGTATGAAACAATAAATATTCAATAGACCCCGACCAGAACATACTGACTCAATAGAAACGCGCCCTCCTTTGTGTAGCAAATAATTAAGTAACTCGGACTGAATCAAACTGCCTGGTGCAAAGTCAGCGTGTCCGCCTTCCGCTGGCAATATACAATCTCTATTTTCATATGAGACAATCTGCCCCATTCCCAATCCAGTTCCGGCGCCGATCACGGCTTGGTGGGCACCTGGAAGTGATTTTCCTGGCTGAAGCACAAATATATCTTTCTCTTCCAGAAGAGCAACTCCATGACAAACCGCGACAAAATCATTCACTAAACAGACGGACGCGCCATTAAAAAACTGACTCAGATCAATACTATTTAAATTCCAGGGTAAATTTGTGACCTGAGCGACTTGCCCTTTAACGCCATCATAAACAGGACCTGCCACAGCAAAGCACACCGACTTAATAGACTCACGAACACCACAATCAAGTGATTTAAGAAAGGTTGCCAACAAAACATCAAAAGTGGCATAACAGGACGACTCAAAGTTTTGAGTATTAATTTCCTGACCTTGAGCAGCATCATAAATCTGCAATAATGTTTTAGTGCCTCCAATATCCCCTGCAAGAACAATCACTTTAGTTACAACCGTTCTGCTGCGGCCTGATCAATCAACCACAGTTGCCGTTGGCTCTTAATCTGCTGTACTGGGTAAACCGTTTTATTCATCGCCCCCCCCAATATTTGACCGATAATTTCAGCTTTATTGTGGCCTGCCACCAGAAACAGTAGTTGCCTGGCCTGATTTAATACAGGAAACGTCAAACTCACTCTCCACGTTTGTTTCTCTTTCACATACACAGCCCCAACCAGCGCCTTGGTTTCATGTAAAATATCTGTTTTTGGAAACAGTGAAGCCGTATGTCCATCAGGCCCAATTCCCAGTAAAATCAAGTCAAACTCAACCTGACCATGCTCATCTGAAGGCAGACAGGTACGGAGCAACTCCTCATAAGCCGCCGCCGCATGGTGCACATCACTGCACTCTGCTTCAATACGATGAATGTGTGCCTCAGGAATTGGCACATGGTTTAATAATGCCTCACATGCCATCCCATAGTTACTCTCATCATCGTCAGGTAACACACTACGCTCATCCCCGAAATAGATATATACATTATCCCATGGAATCACTTCAGCATACTCGGGCATTGCTAGCAGCTCATAGAGTGCTTGAGGCGTAGAGCCTCCCGCAAGAGCCACATGAAAAGCACCCTGCCTGGCAACTGCTTGACGCGCTAAGCTTAAAAAGAGATCCGCCGCCGCCTGATTAAGAGCCTGCAATTCTGAATATTTTTTTATTTCCATTTCTGTTTTTCCCTGGCAATAATTTCAAACTTCGATAAAACCCACCAAGCTTTTATCGTATTACAAAATAAAAAAGTTTATAAGCTTATCGCATGGCATGTCGATATTAATCATTATAAGCAAAAAAACTTGATCAGGAAAACTGTTAACGATGGAGATATTGGCGGCCAAAAAACGCTTTATGGCATTAAACCGTGCGCGTTTGGTACGTGCCAATGCCTGCCTGAGCCGCAAACAACAATCTTTTCTCGATATTTTACCTTTACTTTTCCACACCAACCATCCAGCCTTTCCTGGTTTTATATCGAAATCCACACCCAAAGGCATTTCTGATTATAATCCCACAAAAAAAACGCTTGATATCGCAAAAAATATAGCTCGAAGTTTTGACTATAAAAAAAGAGCGTTGTCCCATTATGAAATCCATTCACTTTTTCTGATGGGTAGCAGTGGCACAGTCGCCTATTCAAAAAAAAGTGATTTCGATATCTGGATTTGCCACAGCCACGAAATCAAAGCCGACAAACTGGATGAGTTACAAAAAAAAGCCAAAGCACTCGAAGAATGGGCCATTACATTTGACCTTGATGTACACTTTTTTCTGGTCGAACCTCAAGCTTTTCGCCAAGGTCGCACCGAACAGCTTTCATCCGAGAGCAGTGGCAGCGCCCAATATCACCTATTGTTAGAAGAGTTTTATCGTACTAGCCTGCTCCTGGCAGGTCTCTATCCTATTTGGTGGCTCATCCCACCAAATAAAGAGCATGAATATGACAAGCATGTAGAGCACCTGATAAAGCAAAGATTTATTACCAAAAATGAGTGTATTGACCTAGGGGGCGTTAACAGTATTCCATCGGAAGAATTTTTTGGAGCGACGCTATGGCAACTGTATAAGGGAATTGATTCACCCTACAAGTCCGTCCTCAAAATTTTATTAATGGAAACCTATGCCAGCGAATACCCCAATATTGATCTTCTTTCCGTGCGATTTAAAAACGCAATTTACAACGGAGTGATACAACTTGATGAGCTTGACCCTTATGTCATTTTAATCAACAAAATTGAAGAGTACCTCAGTCAGCGTGGAGAAAAGGAACGATTACAACTTGCCCGTCGCTGCTTTTATTTTAAAGCCAACGAACAGTTAAGTCGCACCACTCCATCCAAACAAGAGAGCTGGCGATACCAACTGCTACATAACCTAGTCACGGCATGGGGCTGGACACCACAAGAGATCAAGACGCTTGATGAACGAAATACCTGGAAAGTCACAAAAGTTCAGGAGGAACGTGAAATCCTTGTAGGCGAACTCACCCATAGCTATCAGTTCCTTTCCGAGTTCGCACGCAAACACGCACAAGAGACCCATATCAGCCAACAGGATATGACTATTCTTGGGCGCAAGCTGTATGCGGCATTTGAGCGTAAAGCGGGGAAAATAGAAATAATCAATCAGGGCATTGCTCCCAATCTAAAGGAGAGCCAATTAAGTTTTTGCCAAACCAGTGGAAAAAACCGGCAATCACAATGGCTGCTTTTCAGAGGTCAAATTACCGCTACAGAAATTGAAATTACCCAACCACTAAAACGAGGGCGAAATCTTTTTGAACTGATAAGTTGGTGTTTTTTCAATCGCTTACTGGATACCCAAACCGATATATCGCTCAACGCCTCTAACAGCTCGCTAACAACTAAAGAGTTACGATTCATTGTCAGCGCATTTGAAGAGCACTATACCAACAATGCATTAACAAGCGCTTCTTTTGAAGAGCTGGCTCAACCCGCAAAAATAACGAAATCACTTTTATTTATCAATCTGGGCATTGACCCAATGGAATCACGCACACGCGAAGGCATTCACCTAACCAGCAATCGAACGGACTCACTGAGTTATGGCGGACTTCATGAAAATTTAGCCCTTCATTTTGATCAAGTCATCCTGACAAGCTGGAAAGAAGTTCTGATCACCTCCCACCGCACAAAAGAGTCAGGTTTGCTGGAGAGCTTATGTCAATATATTAGCCAGGGAGTTCCCTCAAAAAAAGAGACTCCGCCTTCAATCGCAACCTATTGCTTCACACCCACAAGAGGTGTCGCCATCAGTCAGCGAATCAAGAGTTTGTTTGATGATGTCGTTCAATGTTTTTATGGCCCGCAAGCTCAGATTGCACGTTATTTACTCATTATCAGTCAAACCTACTATGTACTCAAACTCAAAAATAACACTCTGCAATATAAAGAATTAGACGAGCCTAAGGCATTACTGCCATTTCTTGAGAAAGAATCCAGTCAATTCAGCCCTGTTGTTTTTGATAGGCACGTACTCTCAAACAGCCCGTTACCTCTCCTATACCGGTTTAACGAACCCGGTACGATACAGCTATTTTTCCAAGAAAATGGGGGTGAAATTACCGTATTTATTCTGGACGAACGAGGCAGCCTATACCAACAGCATGAAAGTTATTACAGCCTTAAAAGTATGTTGTGCCAATATAAACTGTTTATTGACTCTGTTATTGACCGACAACGTTTTCAGTATTCTGAGAATGAAATTGAAGATATCGCAACCACATTAAAATGCTACCAAATAAACAACAAACGCAAAGAAAATAAATTTAAGCTCACCCCACGAAACATCAGCCATTTAAACCGTGCCCAAGGCTATTTCAATATGCAGGTTATTGTTGAAGCGGATGAGCAAAACCAGCCAATATTTACCTTTTATTGTGATGGACAAGAGTTCAGCTCACTGGAATTTGGTCAATCTCTGTATGACAAAGTCGCCGCTTACGTACTTGAAAAGCGCCAAAGTGGCCTTGCCTACCCTATCTATATTACCGATTTAGATGTCCCCAGATCACTGCTCGGTGGACAGGCTGAATATGCCCAGACCATTCACTTTCTAAACTACAAAAAACAGGTTGAAAGCAAACTCAACGAAGCACTGGAGCTGCTTGCCACACCCCCTGACCTTCAGCAACCATAATTTTCAATTTACCTAACAGGAAACCGGAGGCAGGGCGAAGTCGTTTAGAGTGAGGTATATTCCCGCTTGATATATTCCAATGCAATGCGTATATTTGTAGAACGTACTACAAATGGTTATGCGCATGCAACAGATGATAAACATTCGAGAAGTGAACCAGCACCTTTCTGAATATATTCGCTTGCTTGAATCTGGTAACGAAATTGTAATTACCAAACACGGAAAGGCAGTCGCTAAACTTGTTCCTATTGCTGAAACCAAGACGTTAAGTAACAAGCAGCAAGAAGCGTTGCAACGATTGCGTGGACAATTAAAAGATGGCTATCACCTTGGCGGTAAAGGCATCAATCGAAATGCATTGTATGAGCGTTGATCGAATTACGCTGGATGCAAATATCCTTATTTATGCTATTGACAAGGATGCCAATTGCAAACAAGAACAAGCCGTTGAATTAATAGAAAAATGCGCACGAACTTGCGATTGTGTTTTGACATCACAAACTCTGGCCGAGTTTTATTTTGCCGCCACCCGCAAAGGAAAAGTCTCAACTTCTGAGGCAAAGCAACAGATTGCCGATTGGCAGCTATTATTTCCGACAATACTGCCATCAATCCGCACCGTAAACTATGCAATGAATGCAGTAGAAGAACACTCGCTGTCGTTTTGGGATGCGATGCTATGGTCTGTAGCAAATGAAAACGCTGTAAAACGATTATATTCTGAAGATTTTCAACCAGGTGTAGTTCTTAAAGGAGTGGAATTTATAAATCCTTTTTTATGACTGGTGTAAGTTTGTAGGTAATTTCCAATTTGCCTAATGACCGCTCAAATCGTAGCATAAACATTTTTCGAGAAAAATCATAAAGAACTATGTCAACAAATACCATCAAAATCGCCACACGCAAAAGTCCCTTGGCACTCTGGCAAGCAGAGCATGTGAAAGCACACCTTATACAAGCACACCCTGAGCTACAAGTGGAGCTTCTGGCAATGAGCACTCAAGGCGATAAAATTCTTGATAGCCCTTTAGCCAAGATTGGGGGCAAAGGACTTTTCGTTAAAGAGTTAGAGCAAAGCATGCTAGAGGGCCACGCAGACATTGCGGTGCACTCTATGAAAGATGTGCCCGTAGAACTTCCTGATGGCCTGCATCTGCCCGTGGTTTGTGAGCGTGAAGATCCTCATGATGCTTTTGTTTCCAACCATTACGCTAACCTTGATGAACTGCCCCAGGGTTCACGTGTAGGCACATCCAGCCTGCGCCGCCAATGCCAATTACAAGCACGCCGTCCCGACCTGAAAATTCTTGATCTACGTGGCAATGTGAATACACGGCTCGCCAAGCTCGACCGTGGTGATTACGATGCCATTATACTCGCTGCCGCCGGGCTGATCCGCCTGGAGTTTGAAAATAGAATCACTTACCGACTCACCAGCGAAGAGAGTCTGCCTGCCATTGGCCAAGGGGCTGTTGGCATTGAATGCAGAGTGGATGATGTTCGTATCAATCAACTGATCGCTGCACTGAACCATAGTGACACACACACGCGAATTATTGCAGAGCGTGCCATGAACCATCGCCTTGAAGGTGGATGCCAAGTGCCTATTGCAGGGTTTGCAGAGCTGGAAAGTGGGCGACTTAAAATGCGTGGACTTGTCGGCCAACCGGATGGCTCAACCCTATTTCGGGCAATGATCGAAGGCCCAGCCACAGATGCGGCCAGGCTCGGTGTAGCGTTAGCTGATGACCTGCTCTCTCAAGGTGCGGGGGATATTTTAAAATCTCTTTATAATAATGGGTAAAAAACCTGATTTGAAAGGGCTGAAAGTGTTAATCACACGCCCCATCCATCAGGCAGAAACCATGTGTCATTTAATAGAGTTACATGGAGGTGTTGCTCACCGGTTCCCAGTACTGGAGATTTTACCTGTAAAAAATGCTAAAGCTGTTCACAACACAATATCGCATCTTGATGACTTTGATATTGCAATATTTATCAGCCCGAATGCTGTCACTTATACCTGTCAATTGACTCAACATCCGCGACAAGCATTCGAATTTATCCAGTTAGCCGCCGTTGGCAAGGGTACGCAAAGAGCCCTTTTGAAATTTGGCTTAAACACCCATATTTCACCCACTGACGAATATCACAGCGAAGCGCTACTAGCGACTTCAGCACTCCAGTCAGTCACAGGGAGAAAAATTATTATTTTCCGTGGAGAGGGGGGACGAACACTGATCGCAGATACTTTGCGTCAACGCGGCGCATGGGTAGAGTATATGGAAGTTTATCGGCGCAGCCAGCCCACAGGAAATACACATTGCTTGCTTGACCTAAAAATAGATATGATAGTGATCACCAGTAATGAAAGTTTGCATAATATTTTCAATATGACACTAGAGAGTGGCAAAGCATGGCTGCTGAATAAGCCGCTTGTTGTTTTCAGTCAAAGAACCGCCAAACTGGCACAGTCACTTGGGTTTACACACCCAGCCAGAGTAACAAGAATTGCGAGTGATGAAGGACTTCTTGAAACATTAAGTCACGAATGACAGAATAAGACACAGGGACAGCAATAAACAAGGCATCATTATGAATAACCATAAAGAAAAAGCAAAAAAACCAAATACACCGCCACAAAAGTCATCCGCCCAAACACCCGAACACACACCCGTACCACCCAACAAATCTGAAACAACGACACCGCAAGAAAAAAAATCGGAAAAAAAACAAGTAAAGTCGAGTCCTCCTAAAGTCGCTGCCAAGGCTGATACAAAAACCAAAAGCCAATCTGAAAGTAAAAGCAGCAATAGTGGGCGCATTATTGGCCTATTGGCACTGCTCGTAGCGCTTGCTGTAGCTGTGATCTGTTACCTTCTATGGCAACAGCTCACAATGGTCAGCACCCAACTAAGTGAAACAAAAGATATTGCCCAAAGTGCCAACAACACGGTAACCCATGCCGCATCTCAATCAATCGAGAGACAAGGTGCCATCACACAAATACAGAGTCAGGTGCAAACGCTGGAAAACAAGCTATCCCAATCTGCGGAAGCTGAGCAGAGACTCAAACAACAGCAAGAAGCACTGAAAAACCAGCAACAAGCCATTCAAACGTCTGTAAACAACTTACAAACAGCTACGAATAACAATAGCAACCCATCGGGCTGGAATGTTTCTGAAGCCCTATATCTGATCAACATTGCTCATCACAGGCTTAATCTGGAAGGTGATATTGATACTGCCATTGCAGCACTCAAAGCGGCTGACTTACGACTTAAACAAACAGGCGACCCAAGTTTGCTTGATGCCCGCCGGATACTCTCCAATGAAATTAATGCGCTTAAATCAGTCGACCTCCCGGATATCAATGGTATTGCTCTATCATTGACGAGCCTGGAGAAAGGTGCCGAATCACTCATCATTCCAGACATAGGGCCCTCAGACACATTTAAACCTCACATTAGCATTGAAAATAATGCCAATAGTGATTGGAAAACAACCATCAGCTCAATCTGGGGCGAAGTTAAAAGCCTGGTTTCGGTGCGCCGTGATGATGAAAGTTCCAGCCCCCCTTCACTGGCACCCGACCAACGTTTTTATCTGCGCCAGAACTTGCGCTTCAAACTGGAGGCTGCACGTATCGCACTCTTACGCAAAGATACTGCCGCTTTTCGTCAAAATTTGAGTGTTGCACGCGACTGGATTCAAAATTACTTTATTAATGATAATGCCGCCGCTAAAAATATTCTGGATTCGCTGGATCAAATGCAAAACATTGAATTAAAACCCGCGCTTCCTGATATTTCAACTTCCCATAAAATGCTGCGTGCCCTGAACAGAAAACAACAAACCACCTCAACCAATAAAAATCACGGGGAGGCTGCGTAAATGAAAATTCTGCTCTACATTGCTATTGCCCTCACTGCGGCAGTTGGTGTGACCTGGATTCTCTCCGATGGCCCTGGATATGTACGTATTGATATCCATTCATGGGTCATTGAAACCTCCTTTGCCGTCTTTTCAGTACTCCTTCTCGCTCTATTCACCACTGGCTATTTACTAATTCGTTTCATCAGCGGCACACTCCATATGCCTGAAAAAATGAACCAATGGTATAAAAAGCGTAAAACCAAAAAATCACAAAAACAGACAACCGAAGGGTTAATTGCATTAACAGAAGGCCAATGGAGCAAAGCTGAAAAATTATTAACCACAGGCGCTCGCAACAGCAAAACACCTCAACTTAATTTTTTAGGTGCCGCGCAAGCCGCAAAAGCCAAAGGCTTATCATCCCGTCAAGAAAGTTATCTGGATAAAGCTCAGGATTGCGATGAAAACAGGGGTGCAGCAGCGGGCATTAGCCAGGCGCAGCTCAATATCCAGCAGCAAGAGTATGAACCTGCCCTGACGACATTACTGGAACTAAAACAATCTTTTCCCAAACATCCACGCGTATTAAAGTTACTGGCAACACTCTATATCGAAACAGGCCAATGGGATAATGCATTAGCACTCGTCCCACAACTCAAAAAACACGAGTCATTTGAACCTAACGAGCTTGCTGTACTGGAAACTGACATTTGGCGCCATTTGCTGGAAAATGCAGCACACCAAGGCCTCAGAAAGCTCCATGATGTATGGAATCAAATACCCTCCCGCCTGCATCAGCAAGAAGATCTTGTTTTTGTTTACTCACATCGCCTCGGTGCGCTTGACGCGGGTCATGAAGCGGAAACACTGTTGCGTAAAAACCTGCGTAACCACTGGAGTATTACACTGATGTATGCCTATGGTTTTGCCGAAGGCGCAAACCCTGAAAAACAGCTTAAATATGCTGAAAGCTGGTTATCCAAACACCCAGACGATGCCACACTATTTTTAACACTGGGTCGACTGAGCTTGAAAACCAAAGCGCCTGAACAAGCCCTCAATTATTTTTACTCCAGCCTCAAGGTTGATGAACGCCCTGAAACTTATCAGGAGATAGGTAATCTCCTGCTCCAGCAAATGGGCAAAAATGCAGAAGCACTCGAATGCTTCAGAAAAGGCCTGGCACTCACAACTCGTACCGTTGCACAACCTGAAGTATTTACCCCTGAGGAGCCTGTATTACAGAAACCTTATCAGACGCTTCTTCCCCAGGCCTGATTCCACCAAGGAACGGATTAACAAATAAAGTGACAAACAGTGGTCAATGATCAGTTCTTTCGGAGTAAATATGACGCTTTTGAGACATTCCAGTACTATTTTTTTGGCTTTGACTCTTCTGGCCACCTCTCCACTTTGGAGCGCCGAATTCATTGTTAACGACACAATCGATGCCGTTGATTCTGACCTTGAAGATGGCGTGTGCAATAGCAACCCTTGGTCCGGTACCCAATTAAAAACACACAAAGATTCCGCCGAAGAGCTAGTCACATGGAAAAATAATGCAAAGTGCACATTACGGGCAGCCATTCAGGAAGCCAATATTGGTTTTGAAAAAGATACCATCATTATCCCCCCCGGAATATACACCCTGACATTAAAAGCGGCTGAAAATGATGAGGCCGAAAATATAGCAGGGCAACTACTGCCCATACGAATAGCCAATGCAACAGGGGGTGACCTTGATATTGTTTCCAGCCTGGAAGTCAAAAAAAGTGATGAGGCGGGCGAAGTTATTCTCGATGGCGCAGAGAAGTTTCGTTTTTTTGATATACAGTTAAGAATGGAGACCGACAAAGATTTCAGAACGCCTGAAATCACACTATCAGATCTTAAATTTATAAATGGCGCAGCCACCACACATGGGGGTGCAATTCAATGCTCATGCAACTTAACCCTCAGCAACATTCAATTTGAAAACAATAGAAGCAACGGACATGGCGGTGCACTATTCAACTACTCCACTCTAACCAGCTTAACAAATGTTACTTTTACCGATAATGAAGCCGATGGACTTGGAGGTGCTTTATATAGCGAAGGTTTAAATAGAGAGTTCACCATTCAAGATGCAGTTTTCACACAAAACACAAGTAAATCCAGTGGTGGAGCTGTTTATGTGAATGGCAATACACTGCTCATCGAAAACAGTCAATTTAATCGCAATATCGGCAAGGAGGGTGGCGCACTCTTTATTTACCAAGCCAAGAGCACGCTCAGCAACCTGACGATAGAAAACAACTTCAGCCAAACTAATGGCGGCGGTATCTATCAAAAAGAGGGCGAACTTGAGATCAATAAAAAAACGATTATTAGTAACAACAAAAGTGACTTAGCAGGCGCTGGGCTCTATATTAACCTAGGCACACTCACTATAAATAAAGACATTGAAATCGTTCCCGAGCCTGTTTTAATCGAAAACAATGAAAGTAAAACCTCTGGGGGCGCACTCTACCTATATAGCAACAAAACACCTGCCGGTATTTTTATTCAGCCCACAGCGAATATCAATCATGCCGTACTCAATAATAATAGCGCACTGGGCTCAAGTGGTGGAGCGATCCACGCCTCAGCCAGAATCACTCTTAACAGTGTCAATATCACTAACAATGACAGTAAAATAAATGGCGCCGGTATTTTTTTAAATAATGAAAGTACCCTTACTTGGCAAGAAGGCGAACTTAAAAATAATAAAAGCAGCAATAATGGTGGTGGGCTTTATATAGTGACCCGCAGTAGTGCTGATTTAACTGCTGTCACCATTGAAAACAACTGGGCTGACAATGGTGCTGGCATTTATTCTGCTAGCAATGGTCTGTTACGTATCACCGACAGCCAGATACTCGAAAATAAAGGCAACAAAGCAGGTGAAGGTTTCGGTGCGGGTATTTTTCTAGAAAGCGCTATTGCGATGATTTTTGGCACCACATTTGATGGCAACGGTACGAGCACTGATAACAGCGGCACAATTGCAAAAGGGGGAGCCATTATTTCAGCCAGTTCCGACCTCTACATTCGTGACACTCTCTTTGAAAATAACCGTGCCGTCACAGGTGGAGCCATCAATTCACTCAAAACACAAAATAATTTTGATGGGCGAACAACACTCAATAAAGTCACACTGAAACAGAACCGCAGTACATTGTATGGTGGTGCAATCTATCACGAAAGAGACAACCAGCTGACACTCATCAATTCAAGCGTCACAGACAACAGCTCAGTCAAGCATGGCGGTGGTATCAGTGCCTTAGGACCCGTAACAATCACCTATTCCACCATTAATGATAATCACTCTGAAGATGGTGGAGGGCTATACAATCAATCCAGTATTTTAATCGAAAACAGCACCATAAGTGGCAACAGTGCCAACGCATCTGGCGGCGGCATCTATAATGCAGCAAGCGATTTAGCAAACATAACCCTGAACAATACCACTCTGGCATTCAACAGCGCCAGCACAACAGGAAGCAACCTTTTTGCAGATGATACCCCTGCCGGTGAAACACTCAAGCACGGCATAATCAGCATTGAAAACAGCATTATAAGCAACCCGATATCAGGGACTAACTGCACAGGCAACAGTGCAGCAATCATCAGCAAAGGCTATAATTTGAGTGATGATGCCAGCTGTTATTTCACACAAGAGAGTGATCAAAGTGAAACATCACCACTGCTTGATGCCACTCTGAGCTCTACAGAAAACAGCACTCAGTATCACGCTTTGACCGACAATAGCCCTGCCATCAGCAAAGCTAACAGCACAACCTGCACCATTGCCGATCAACGCTATCACGAACGCTCTGAAAGCACATGTGACATAGGTGCGTATGAATCAAGTAGCAGCCGAATCAACACTGGTGTTATTCAATTTCAACAAAATATTTACCAGCGTAGCGAGCAATCTGAAACGGCTGAAATCACGGTAACACGCACAGGCAGCAGCCAGGGTCAGGTCTCTATTGAGCTTTTTGATATGCGTAATGGCACAGCATCAGAAGCCACCACACTTCCCGCCAACCCAACAGGTTTCAAAGATTACCTGCGCCTGACTACTTCACTGGGTGAGTCAACCGGCACGCAAACAATATTAAGCCAGTTCACTCGTAAACTGGAGTGGCAAGATGGTGATGCTGAACCCATTAGTTTCAAAATCAAGCTGGCCAATGATACTCACAATGAAGGCACTGAAACGATCAACCTGGGTTTGAGAAACCCAACGAATGGCGCTGTATTAGGCGAAAATAGTGAAACAGTTCTCGAGATTCTGGATGATGATACTGACTCGGGCTTATTCGCTTTCGAAAAAAGCAGTTATATCGTAACCGAAGGCTCAGAACTCACCATCAAAATCATACGCACCAACGGAACTCAAGGTGAAGTCAGTGTTGACTACGAAACTGTTGTAGATGACGGCAAGAACTGCGAAGGAGACAACCGCAAAGGAACACTCATCCCCGCAACAGAAGGCGAAGATTATGAGACCGTCTCCGGAACGTTCACTTTTGCAGAGGGAGAAAAAGAAAAAACATTCACCGTCAAAACACTTGCCGAATCTTTAAGTGAAAAAGATGAAACGATCAAGCTTATCCTTAAAAACCCGACCAATGGCTCCAGCCTTCATGGAATAAACTGCACCTCTGTGATTTTTATTGATGACAGCCACCCTGGCGAGTTCCGATTCGAAAAAACAGAATTCACCATTAAAGAAAATAACAATGATAACGCAAAGATTTTAGTCGAACGCCTAGATAGCTTTAACGGTGAAGTCACCATCGACTACAATTTAACCGCAGGCACTGCAACTGCGGGCGAAGACTATCAAGATATATCAGGAACACTGCACTTTTCAGAGGGTGAAAAGAGTACGTCATTTATTATTCCAATTCTTGATAATTCAACATTTGAAGCCCAAAATGAAACGTTGACAATCAACTTACTCAACCCCAAATCACTCACCATTCCAGACTTTCCAGTACTTTTCACCAACCAAACCACCACAGCAAGCGCAACACTAACCATAGAAGATAATGATATTGAAGGTTACACCCCTGGTATATTCAGCTTCACGGGTGTTTCATCCAGTACTTTTAACACTTCAACCCTAACGGGAAGTATTGATGAGAGGTTTAGTAGTACGTGGGATCCAGTAAAAAAAGAGTGGGCATTAAATGAAGGGTTTGACAAAGAGACCAGTGATATCACATTAACTGTGACCCGAACTGAAGGTAGTGACAGTGAGGTTATCATCAGATATACAGTCCTTGGCGGCACTGCGACCGAGGGCCAGCACTTCAAAGCCTACGATACAACAATAACTTTTGCCAAGGGTGAAACGGGTAGTAAAATTTTCGCCTTCTCCGTATACGACGACCCTTTTTGGTCAGAAGATAAAACAGTTATACTGGGCTTGTATTTAGAATCAGAAGGTGGCCCTGACAGCTTTACAGCCACAAAGGAGAACCCTAAACCACCTCAAACAGCTGCATTAGGCGAACCCATAACACTCACCCTCATAAATAATGATCCCAAACCGGAAGACCCAGGTGAATTTGCCTTCAACGTGGCCTCATACTCAGCATCTGAAGCAAGTGGTAGCGTTGAAGTAAAGGTTTTACGCAGTGGGGGTACTGAAGGGACTGTTCGAGTTGAACTGAGCACCGTATCACTTGATGGTAAAGATAATGAAGGTAACCTCATCGAAAAAAATGCAGCCACTCCACATGTTGATTTTACTCCGCGTGAAAATATTCCCATCGCATTTAAAACGGGAGAAGCTTCTAAAACCATTAATATCACCATTTTGGAAGATGAAAATGAGAAAGAATCAGAAGAAATTTTCCAGCTAGAACTCAAAAACCCACAAGGGGGGGCGACACTGGCACCCCGCCGTACAGTAGCCACTGTAAAAATTAAAGAAGCGACCCAAGAAAATGACAGCGACAGTACAAAAAAACTTCCTGGCGGCTCTGATGCATACAGTGGCACAGGAGCTCTGAACCCTTGGATATTATTCTATTTATTTGCACTATTCAGCATCCGTTTCACAGCCAAAAAATATACCAATAAAATCATCTAATAGTTTATGCTGACTGCTTTAAACCCTATGTGTCGTTATGCTCTGAATACTCCACTTTATGCCACAGCAGTCACACTTTCAGCGATTTCAAGCCTATTAACCATACCTTTTTTGTTTAATTACTTGAGATGAACACCCAATCCCAATAGAATGTTGTTAATATTTCATGGAGATTTAAAGGGAGTTATGTCAGAAAAAAACTTAGGTACTATAATTTCATTATGACGTTAAATTTAAAAGATAAAAAAAACATCACACAACCCGACTCTTCAGGCTATCAAGTCCGGGTCGTCCGAAACGGAAAAGAACACAGTCGATACTTCTCCCATAACCTATGGGGCAGCAAAAACAAAGCACTCGAAGCCGCTCAAAGTTGGCGTGATCAAAAAGTTGCAAATCTGGACTCTGCTCAGAATGGCATCATAGGAAAGCCCGCCTTATCCAATAATACGACAACGGGAGTTCGGGGCGTTACAAAAAGAGTCCATTACGACAAGCGCCGCGATACAAAAAGTCTGGTTTATCAGGTTCACTGGATTGATGATGGAAAAATAAAAAATAAAAAATTTCAGGTCGGGCGTATTGAAACCGTCACAGCCGACCAAGATTTACACACCTTTCGCACAGCCATGCACTTTAGAAAAGAGTATGAATTGTGCAAAAGCTACAATAAAAAATTTGATGCCGCCCGTTATACAACGTGGAAAACCGAACGTATTTATGATGGCCACCGGAACACTGGCTAGAAGGCTGTCCGAGAATGAGCGCGGAGGTAAAGCCTCAATACCCTGATGTAATTGGATAGCGCCGATCCCGCCCGAAAGCACGTTGTGTAATACGGATACCGGGCGGTGCTTGACGGCGTTTATACTCGTTACGATCAACTAACGCCACCACACGCCTCACCACACTTTCATCATAACCTGCTGTAATAATCTCTTCGAGGCAGTGATCCTGCTCAACATACATCAGCAATATCGCATCCAGAATCGAATAAGGCGGCAAACTGTCTTCATCTTTTTGCTCGGGTGCCAATTCAGCCGAAGGTGGACGATCAATCACGCGCTGTGGTATGACTTGTGAAATTGTATTTCGGTAATGAGCCAGCTCATATACCAGACATTTAGGAACATCTTTGATCGGTGCAAAGCCACCTGCCATATCACCATACAACGTAGAATAACCCACAGACATTTCACTTTTATTGCCTGTTGTTAAAACTATTTTATGTTTTTTATTAGAGATTGCCATCAGCAAAGTGCCACGGCAACGTGCTTGAATATTCTCTTCTGTCACATCGACTGGAAGCCCAGAAAAAATCTCGTCCAGGCTCTCAAGAAAAGCGGTGAACGTGGGCTCAATAGGAATCACATCATAATGCACACCTAAAGATTCCGCTTCGGCCTTTGCATCCTCAAGGCTCATATCTGCACTGTAGCGAGAAGGCATCATCACACCTTCAACGCGCTCACTGCCTATAGCATCGACAGCAATGGCAAGTGTCAATGCTGAGTCAATACCCCCTGACAAGCCAATCAGCGCGCCACCAAAACCATTTTTTTCAATATAGTCCCGCACACCCAATACCAACGCCTGATAAACAGATTCCAGATTTGATAGTTCAGGGGGAGGTATAATATTAGATTGCAACTGAATATTTTGAACGTTGATCTCACACGTAACAACTTGAACAGACTCTTTAAAAGCAGGACTTTGCTGAACAATTTTACCATCAGAATTCATGGCAAACGAATGCCCATCGAATACCAACTCATCTTGCCCACCCACCAAATTGGTATAAATAACAGGAACTCTGCTCTCTGATACTCTTTGAGCAATAATCGCTTCACGCTCACCCGCTTTGCCACGATGAAAAGGAGAGGCATTCAAACTTAAAATAATTTTTGCCCCTGCATCGACCATTTTTTTTGAAGGCTCAGGAAACCAGAGATCTTCACAAATAGCGATGCCGACTGAGATGCCTTTGATCGAAACAACACAAAACCCATCACCCGCACCAAAATAGCGATGCTCATCAAACACACTGTAATTAGGCAGATTCTGCTTATAGCACGTCGCAACTATTTTTCCTTCATGAATCAATGACGCAGCGTTATAAAGACCACGCTCACTCTTAGCAGGATGACCAACGATCAAATCAATACCCGTCACTTCATCACATAAGGTTTTCATGCCCTGCTCAACTCGACGCATTAAACCTGGGCGCAACAATAGATCTTCAGGCGGATAGCCCGTCAATGTTAATTCGGGAAAGAGTATGGCATCAGCGCCCAGCTCATCACGCGCATGCCGTGCGGATTCAATAATACGCGCCACATTACCCGAAACATCTCCGACCAAGAGATTAATCTGTGCGGTTGCTATTTTTAACATTGTTTAACTGGATAATTTACCAAGCATTGCAGCACCAATTTCAGCGGGTGAACGTACCACTGTCACGCCCGCCGCTTCCAGTGCTGCTATTTTACCTTGAGCCGTCCCTTTACCACCGCTCACAATCGCACCCGCATGACCCATTCGTTTCCCTGAAGGCGCTGTTACACCCGCAATATAAGCAACGACGGGCTTGGTAACATAGGCTTTGATATATTCAGCCGCATCCTCTTCGGCACCACCACCAATTTCACCCACCATTACGATGCCTCGCGTCTGCTCATCTTTTTCAAACAGATCAATACAATCGATAAAATTCATACCCTGAATAGGGTCGCCGCCGATCCCCACACAAGTGCTTTGCCCCAAACCATTCAGTGTCGTTTGATGTACCGCTTCGTAAGTTAAAGTACCTGAGCGCGAAACAATTCCAACCTGACCTTCCATGTGGATGCTGCCTGGCATGATACCGATTTTGCATTCACCAGGTGTAATCACACCCGGACAGTTTGGACCGACTAATACCGCACCACTGGCGCGCAGTGCCGCTTTGACTTTCACCATATCCAAAACAGGAATGCCTTCGGTAATACAGACAATCAGCTTGATTCCTGCATCTGCCGCTTCCAAAATTGAGTCCGCTGCAAATGGAGCCGGCACATAAATCATCGTAGCATTTGCACTCGTTTCAGCCACTGCATCACGTACTGTATCGAAAACAGGCAGCCCAAGATGAGTCAAACCGCCTTTACCTGGTGTCACGCCACCCACCATTTTTGTACCATAAGCAATCGCTTGCTCAGAGTGAAAAGTCCCTTGTTTGCCTGTAAATCCCTGACAAATCAATCGTGTTGCTTTGTTTATTAAAATTGCCATGATTTATTGGTTCCTTGCAGCTAAAGCAACGGCTTGCTCAGCAGCTTTTGTCAAATTTTCCGCTGTCACAATACTTAAATGACTCTCTTGCAACAATGTTTTGCCTTGCTCAACATTAGTGCCTTCCAGACGTACCACTACTGGAATATTAATTCCAACCTCTTTGACCGCATTAATGATTCCTGTCGCAATAAGATCACAACGCACAATACCACCAAAAATATTGACTAAAATCGCATTGACTTTATGGTCGGCCAGAATCAGCTTAAATGCTTCAGTAACACGTTCAGCTGTCGTTCCGCCGCCTACATCAAGAAAATTAGCAGGCTTTCCGCCATGCAGTTTAATCAGATCCATTGTCGCCATTGCGAGCCCTGCACCGTTAACCATACAAGCGATATCACCCTCCAGAGTAATATAGTTCAAACCCAGTTTTTCGGCTTTATGTTCAGTCTCATCTTCTTGAGATGCATCCGCCATTGCTTTAATCGCAGGCAAACGATAGAGCGCATTATCATCAATCACTAACTTGGCATCCAATGCCACCAAATCACCCGAATCAGTGACCACCATTGGATTGATTTCTGCCAGGCTGCAATCTTTTTCCAAATAGAGGCGATAGAGATTTTGCAGCAGTTTTCCAAACGATCCGAACTGACTTTTATCCAGCTCCAAAGCAAAACCAAGTTGACGACATTGGTAAGATTGCAAACCCACAATTGGATCAATGGCAACGGTATGAATTTTTTCCGGTGTATCCGCCGCAACAGCTTCAATATCCATTCCACCCGCAGCAGAAGCCATCACAATAATGCGTTCACTTTGGCGATCAACCAGTACGCCCAGATATAACTCTCGACTAAAAGGTTGAACTTTTTCGATCAACACAGTGTTTACTGGCAAACCCACTGAGTCAGTTTGAGGAGTCACAAGTTTTGAACCTAATAAAGCACTGACCGCAGTTTCCAGCTCACTTATATTAGAAATTAATTTAATGCCACCGCCTTTACCACGCCCTCCTGCATGCACCTGTGCTTTGACAGCCCATTGATCACCGCCCAACACATGAGCAGCTTCAACTGCTTCAGCCAATGACCCGGCCGCCTTACCCGAAGGTATGGGAATTCCATAATCTGCGAACAGTTGCTTCGCTTGATATTCATGCAGGTTCATCTCTTTATCCCTAAGTCATTTGTGATTAAAAAGGTATATCGTCATCAAAATCATCCATGCCACCTGATTTCTGAGGTTGACTTTGTTGAGGTTG
>VAPF01019893.1_pt1 | contig 19461 bp, 18 predicted proteins | sample 3393931 | NCBI WGS metagenome assembly VAPF01 (sample SAMN08290437, study PRJNA428436) | hydrothermal vent metagenome | isolation source: Deep-sea hydrothermal vent chimney | place: Atlantic Ocean: South-mid Altantic Ridge | depth 2773 m m | reverse complement strand
TTCACCACGCAACACCTTATCACCCAAAATTTTCAAATAAACAGCCACATCGTGAATTTGCTCCTTTGATAATTCATCACCCCACATAGGCATATAAGACGATTTACCCACAGCTTCACCACCCAAAGTAATCATTTTTTCATAATACTCTGTAGTATTTGGCTGAATCACCAGGCTGGCAACACCATACAATTTGCTCGCTCGTGAATAGCCATCACCAATATCACCATGACAAAGTACACAGTAATTTTTGAAAACAATTCCGCCACGAATAAGTTGTTTATCTTCTTTTGATTTTCGAGCTTCGGCTGTACCCATTTGCGCCATTGCCACTGTAAAAATCAGCAGTGATAATATAAGTGGGCTCAATTGGTTAAACCATTGCCGGATGTTTGTCATTACTTAACCTCCACTTCCATATACATATCGGGATGGATAGCACATTCAATTTCAACCATACCCGCTTCATCAAACGTCACTGTACGTACATCTCCTTTCGGAAATGAACCTAAATCAAACGTTTTCAAATCAGATAATGAAAATATATTATGGAAAAAAGCATCTTCATTTTGAAATTTAATGGTATCCCCAACTTTGACAGTTAACTCTTCAATGTGAGCACCACTCATCACAAATGCTTTGTCTTTTTGCTCAACAACATACTCCTCGGCAACAACAATCCCACTTCCTAACAGTGCAGTAATAGAAAGCCCTGCAATAACTATTTTTTTCATATTCATTATTAACTAATCCTTTAGTAAGGTAATTGAGGAATGCTCATTTTGATAGGGTGGTCACTCGTTAAGGTCAGCATAAATTCAACCACATCTTTCTTCTCTTGATCAGTCAAATTCAGTACTTTCATATTAGGTGAAATATATTTTTTATTCACACCACCGACATCATAATGCACCATCACTTCATCTAAAGTTTTCAGACTTCCATCGTGCATATAAGGGGCTGTGATTTCAATATCGCGCAGTGTTGGTGTTTTAAATGCACCTTTCAAAACACTGACTTTACGAATGTTATAGCGCCCTAAATCACTTTGATCTTCCAGCCCTACATTGTGAAAACCATTGTCTGTAAAATTAAAATCATCGTGACAAACCACACAATTTGCTTTGCCGTTAAAAAGCTTAAAGCCACGCTTGGCCGATTCATTTATCGCACTTTCATTCCCTTTGATCCAACGATCCAAAGGAGCCTCAGTTGAAACAATAGTTCGCTGAAATACTGCGAGAGCCTTGCCAATGATCTCTGAAGTAATGCCTTCATCAGGGTAGGCTTTTTGGAACATGTCAACATAGCCATCAATCGCATTCAGCTCCAGAATCAGCTCATTCATATCCTGATTCATTTCACCTGCTGCCTGAATCGGTCCGACACCTTGTTTATCCAAGGTGCGAATACGACCATCCCACATTTGCAGCGTGGTGTGGCCTATATTTAAAATCGTTGGAGTCGCTCGGCTGAGTGTGTGCATAGAATTACCGACCGCTGTAGGTTGCCCGTCTGACCAACCCATGGCAGGATTATGACAGGTCGCACAACTCATAAAATTTGAACCTGACAGGCGTGGATCAAAGAACAGATGTTTACCCAGCTCAACACGCTCAGGTGTCATCGGGTTTTTCTTTGAGTCCGGCAGCGTTGTAGGCATTAAAAATTTACTTTTATCAATGGATACCGCTGTATTTTCTGCGCTCACCTGAGGTTTGACAATTGATGTGCTCGATGCCCCTAATGTGCCACATGCTATAACAGAAATACCGCATAGCGCACTAGTGATTACTTTGCCCACATGATTCATAGCTCTCTTTTTTGTCATTCACTCTCTCCTTGTAAAAACAATCCATTTTCATTATTTATAACGAAGCGCAGCTATTACTTCGGCTTAAATAATTTCGTCTTGAATCATTTGTAAAAAGTTAATGAATTTGATCGCTAAACAAGCTGATGAAGGCAGCCGATAGTTAGGTACTACTTAGTTATGAATCAATACCATCAGGGAAGAGCCATTGAATAAATTTGAACAACTTCTCAGCTACATGAGTTGGCGCAAAAAAATACTCTCTCTTTCCTCACTGTTTTTAGCACTACTCATTATCATTGGGTTATTTGGCGCTTATACCATCTATTTTCAAAGCAAATCCATGCAGTCCATAGTTCACGCAACACAAACACGTTTGAATATTGCCATTGATGCTCGTATGGCAGTGCTTAGACTTGAGCGTGCCATTGCCAACACCATTGCGGGTACGATGAAAAAAGATATTCGAAAACGTGCCGTCGGTGCGATCAAGGAGCTCTCTTTGCTGGATGAAAATATTCAAACACTCAGTGCAACAATGGGAGAGAAAGAAGAGGTCAAAGAACTATCAGTACTGGTCAAGAATATCAGACCCAGGCAGATGGAAGTTATTAAAGCCGCTCGTAAAAACAACGATGACCTCGCCTTGGAAAAAGTCAAAATTATCGCCACAGACTCCCTAAGAATCAGCACACTCTCCCAGAAATTAGTGGATGATGAACGGCTTTTCATGACTGAAATGGAAATAACAATTGGTGAAAATAGCATCAAAGCCATCACCATAATGGGTTTACTCATCCTGGCGGGTCTGATTATTGGTACTGTTTTGAGCCTGCTTGCAGCCTACTTGATGACCAAACCTCTTGCGCTCATAAAAACGACTATTATATCACTTTCAGAGGGAGACCTTTCAATTGAGGTCAACCCTGTAGGCAGCGATGAAACAAGCCACATATCACAGGCCATTGCAAAAACAGTTCGCTCACTTCATCAGCTTATTTCAAAAATTCGTGACGATGCTGCAAACCTTGGTCAAGAATCACTGCTAATCAATGTTGCGGCCGAAAATGTACACAAAGTTTCGACTCGTCTACATAAAGGCATTGCCCACATTAATGAAAAAGCGGCCGCAGTCACTTCAGTCACAAAAGATATCACACAGAAATTATCGACCGCCTCAGATGCTGTCGAACACACATCAAAGGCCACACATGATGCTGCCGAACAAATCACTCTGTCAGTCAATGAATTTGAACGCTTTCAAAGCAATATGGAGCATACGGCTCAAATCACCCGAGACCTCTCAAATCTGACGGATAAAATCACATCAATTACTGACACCATTCGTAACATTTCATCTCAAACTAATTTATTAGCCCTTAATGCTGCCATTGAAGCGGCGCGTGCGGGTGAACATGGCCGTGGCTTTGCTGTGGTCGCCGATGAAGTACGCCATCTTGCTGAAAAAACCAGTCACGCAACAATTGAAATTACATCATTAATAGAAAATATTTCACATAGTATTGGCTCAACTGTCAGCTCTTCCGAACAGAGTGTCACCGACGCAAAAACAAACATTAAGCGCCTCAAATCAGTTGCTAATGATGTCACTGTCAGTAACAGCTATGCCAACGACATGGGGAACTTGATGGCTCAGGTTGTGGAATTATTACAGTCTCAAGTCGTTGAGGTCGAAACAATAACTGCAACGGCCAATTCACTCTTTATTGTTTCTAATGATGCAAACCAGCATACCGACGGTTTACATCAACTGGCTAATTCTCTCGGGAGCGCCGCAACGGATTTGAATCAGGTTGTCGATCGATTTAAGTTGTAATTTAATTTATTTTAACTGTAAAAAGGAATTTATTTCGATGGTTATCTCTGCCTCTCTTTCTTTGCTTTGTTTATTCATTACAGTCACTGCAGTGAGCCTTGGCTGGTCTCATGCGCTCGTTTTTAGCCTGATAGGATTGACTGCTTTGTTACAGGGTGTTCTCATTTTTAAGGGATTCAGCAATCAAAATTCGAGCCGTCAGGAGCAAAATGAACTGGAAAGTAAAAATATGGAGTCATCTGAAACCAGAGAAGAAACCTGCCAAACTCTGTGTGATTTTATCGATTATAGCATCGCTGAGTTCAATACGGCGGGACAAGAGCTGGACAATATGCGTTCTGTTGTCACTTCAGCAAGCAATCAGTTGGGCAGTAATTTATCCGGCCTCGAAAGTGCTTCTGAAAACCAGATTGAGCTACTTAAAAAATTGATTGATCAACTACTTCAGGCCACAGAAAGTTCCAGTCAGATGGAACAGCAGCAAAGTATCGAACAAAAAGCTGGGGATTGTGAAAATGTTGTTGGCAGCATGGTGAACTCTATTCGGGGTGTTATTTCAGCCACCAGTAATATTACTCAGCAATTTGAAGAAATGCATACTCATGTTGAGTCTGTTGATAATTTGATTGGTGATATTATCAACATTAACTCTCAAACTAACCTGCTTGCTCTGAATGCTGCGATTGAGGCAGCTCGTGCAGGTGAAGCTGGCCGGGGCTTTGCAGTGGTTGCGGATGAGGTCAGAAGTCTTTCTCTTAGAACCAATCAATTCAGTGATGAAATACGTTTGCAGATGGAGAATATCAAAAGCAGCATCAGCGCAGCCAATAACTCTGTTGATTCTGTCAAATCGATCAATATGGAAACACAGCTGGAATCTAAGGATCAAGTGAACGAAATGTGGGGAGAGGTTGGTAAGTTGACTGAAAAAACAACTGAGCAGTCACAGCTTATCAATGATATTGCTCACCATATCCAGCAACATGTCAGTTCGAGTATTCTCTCTTTGCAGTTTGAGGATTTGACTGTTCAATCAATTGAGCATGTCTCAACTCGCCTTAAAACACTGCAACAGCTTGCGGGTTACACTAAGCCCCTCTATTTAAACAACTCTGACAAAGCGTCCCTGACAACGCTAAAAAGTCAACTAGCTCAAGCGAAAACAGGGTCGCGCCAATTTGAGCTCAACTCTCAGCAGCAAAATATGCAAGAAGGTAATATTGAGCTTTTTTAGTCGGTTCGCCTTGCTCCTATTGCAATAGCTCATTAAAATAGCGGCTATTAATTTAAAAGGCCTACGATGTCACTATGAGCAATCAACCCCCCACGCTATTCCATGACGACAGCATCGAATCCTTACCATTAAAGCAATACACCGAAAAAGCTTATCTGGATTATTCCATGTACGTCATCATGGATAGGGCACTGCCACATATTGGAGATGGCCTGAAACCAGTACAACGGCGCATTGTTTATGCAATGTCTGAGTTGGGTTTATCCGCCACAGCGAAGTATAAGAAGTCAGCACGTACCATTGGTGATGTTTTAGGCAAATTTCACCCGCATGGTGATAGCGCCTGTTATGAAGCCATGGTATTAATGGCGCAGCCTTTTTCATATCGCTACCCACTTGTCGATGGTCAAGGCAACTGGGGATCATCAGATGATCCAAAATCCTTTGCTGCCATGCGTTATACCGAATGCCGATTAGCCCCTTATACGGCTACATTGCTCAGTGAAGTGGCGCTGGGCACGGTGGATTGGCAACCTAATTTTGATGGCACTCTGGAAGAGCCTTGCGTACTCCCCGCTCGCTTGCCCAATATTCTGTTAAATGGTGGCAGTGGCATCGCGGTCGGTATGGCGACCGATATTCCACCCCATAATTTACGTGAAGTCGTACAAGCCTGTATTCATCTACTTGATCACCCTAAAGCAACCATTGAAAAACTTTGTGAATTCATCAAAGGCCCAGATTACCCAACAGAAGCAGAAATCATCACCTCTCCCAATGAAATTGCACATATGTACGAAACAGGTCGCGGCTCCATTCGCCTTCGCGCCTGCTTTGAAAGAGAGGATGATAATATCATTATCACTGCACTGCCCCATCAAGTTTCAGGTGCAAAGATACTGGAACAAATTGCAGCACAAATGCAGGCCAAAAAGCTGCCAATGGTCGAAGATTTGCGTGATGAATCCGACCATGAAAACCCAACACGCCTAGTGATCATTCCGCGTTCAAACCGTATCAACAACATGGCGTTGATGTCTCATCTCTTTGCCACGACGGATCTTGAACGCACCTATCGCGTCAACATGAATATTATTGGCACAGACCAACGCCCTCGGGTCAAAAGTCTGTTGAATATTCTGAACGAATGGCTGGCATATCGTACAGATACCGTTCGTCGTCGCCTCCAGTTTCGTCTGGATAAAATTCTGAAACGGCTGCATATTCTGGATGGTTTGCTGATCGCCTTTCTGAATATTGATGAAGTGATCGCCATCATCCGTGAAGAAGATAAGCCCAAACCTGTTTTGATGGCTCGCTTTGATATCAGTGACATACAAGCAGAAGCAGTTTTAGAGCTCAAACTGCGTCATTTGGCAAAGCTGGAAGAGATGAAAATTCGTGGAGAACAGGAAGAGTTGGCCAAAGAACGTGATTCATTAGAAAAAATACTTGGCTCTAGTCGTCGCCTGAAAACTTTGATTCGCAAAGAGCTCAGCGCCGATGCTGAAAAATATGGCGATGCCAGACGCTCGCCCATTATGGTTCGTACAGCCGCACGAGCATTGGATGAAAGCTCACTGATTTCCAGTGAAGCTGTGACCGTAATATTGTCAGAAAAAGGTTGGGTGCGTGCGGCTAAAGGCCATGAAATCGACCCGACCCAATTAAACTATAAATCGGGTGATGGTTATCTCACTTCAGTGCAAGGGCGCAGTAATCAACAAGCTGTTTTCTTCGATTCAACCGGTCGAAGTTATACACTGCCCACTCACACATTGCCCTCAGCTCGAAGTCAGGGAGAACCCCTGACCGGACGATTCAACCTACCCAATGAAGCAACCTTCAATACATTACTCATCGGTGACCCTGATGACTATTATCTGCTCACTTCAGATGCGGGTTATGGTTTTATCACAAAGCTGGGCAACACACACTCCAAAAACAGAGCTGGAAAGGCGATGATTTCGCTGCCAAAAAATGCAAAAATATTATCACCCATTGCAGTGACATCACTCAATAGCGACAAACTGGCCGCCATTACCAATAGTGGAAAGTTGCTTATATTTCCTGTTTCAGATCTGCCTCAACTGGCCAAAGGCAAAGGCAATAAAGTCATATCAATTCCAACTGCTAAAGCCGCCTCTCATGAAGAGTACGTTGTTGCAGTGGCTGTTATTCCTGAGAATCACCATCTCGTTATATATTCTGGCCAACGCCACTTCACACTCAAGGGTGGGGATATGGAGAACTATACAGGGGAACGGGGACGACGCGGACAATCACTGCCGCGGGGCTATCAGCGAGTGGATCGAGTTGATGTAAAAAACCCTGCAACACCATGATATGATCAAAAGCTTGTGCGCACTCCTAAGTTGGATGCTACAATTCGCCTGCTTTCATAACGCCCCGGTAGCTCAGCTGGATAGAGCAATTGCCTCCTAAGCGATAGGTCGGACGTTCAAATCGTCTCCGGGGCACCATATACTATTCCTAAGTTCCTAAAATTCGAATAGCAGCCCTACAGAGTAAAATTTTCCACCAATATCCAACGATGACTCTTTGACTTTGCTTTTTTGCACTTCTAACACAAGATAGGTATTATCCAATCCGTATTCTTTTTGAGCGTTATACGCTGCTGATTTATCTAATACATCCAGCAAAACCTGAATGCCTGCGCGTGCAGTATAACCATTCACCGTTCCACTAACAGATTCTTGATTCTTAATCGCCGTCTTGTAATAAACACGATTCAAGCCACCGCCTACATAGGGAACCACCCACTGCCCTTCATTAAATACGCCACGCAGCACAACAAACAAGCCAAGTGGAGCGTTTTCATAAAGTACATCACCACCGGATTTTCCGCTGATTGCTAAACTACCTTCACCTTTATCGCGTCGATAACCCACATCAATTCCGACTTCGACCTGTCGCAGCAACTTGTAGCCAAGAGATAAATTAAATTGACCCATTTTATCTTTGCCGTAAAAATCTTCCCATTTATCTAATGAAGGCTCAAAGTTTCCACCTTTAAGCTCAAAAGACCAGTGAGGCATACTGCTATTCGTTTGCGAAAAACCAACGGCAGGAAAAGTCACTAATAAAAAGAAAATAAACAACTTTTTCATGACATCACTCCAGTTCTTCTACTTGCCAGTTTGCCATGAATTGCTCCAGCCAATCATTCGCACTTAACAAAAACAGACTCCCTGCAACGACAGGGGTCAGCATAAGTTTTACCGTATGTTTAAGCAGTGCTGACTCACTTACAAAGCCAGCTAATGAAGGGCTGTAAGCGTAATACAAGCGAACAAAATCACGTCCAATATTATTGGTCAAAAGATACTGGTCACGAAAATTTCGTAATATTTTAACCTCTGTTGTGCCATAAGAGCCGTACGCCGCCGTTGCAATAAAGCAGCCTTCATCTGGTAAGTCGGGGTAAGCAGCTACTTTTTCAGGAATCCCTGTATTTTCAGAAGAAAGTTCACTTTCAAGCCCTTCGCCAATCACAATTGAAGCTTCATCTGAATAAGCACTTTCATTACTTGTATTGCCATACGCTTTCACTGCAACATAATACGTTGTTTTTGCCAAAGCGCTAACAGCCACTTTATAGACCGTACCATTCTCCAAACCTGTCAATGTATATGAAGTCACGTTACCCACGCTCTCTTCATTTGCAGTCACATCAGTGAGCCCATAATAGATTTTATATCCCGTTGCACCCTCCACAGCAGACCAAGAAACTGTCAGGCGCTGATAACTTCCAGCCACTTTAATAAGCACAGGAACAGCAGGCTGAGTCGCCCCAGGTGATAAGCTATCCAAACTAATTTTAGTCACATCACCCACATCAATAGGTGATGTGCCTCCTGCCGCATCGTTACCATCATAAGGGGCGCCAGAACGATCTGAATCGTAATACACCTTGTACCCTGTCACCTTCGCTGATTGATTGGCCTTCCATGTAACACCAACCCCTAGGCTATCAACAACTGTTTTCAACTGAACACTATTAACTGGCAAAATGACGGAGTCTGCATAAGTGCCCGCCCAAGCACCTCTATTTTCACAAGGGGAATCTTTTTTCAGGTGAAAGTCACGAAGTTTGTAGTCACTGATTTCAGCGTCAACAAACAGTGGATCCTCCCCTGTAGTTGCACGACTGCCAAAATTTGTGTTTTTATTTGCAAAAAAACAGTTAGACGAGATGTTATCAGAAGATGTTCCGCTTATTGCCTCATCGTTTTTTACAAAAATATTATTTTCAACCTTAACTGTAGAAAAAGCTCGATCAATCGCAATTTTAGCCGCGTAAAAAGTATTATTAATAATATCTATATTATTTTGATCACCGGGAATATCGACCCCAACAGCATATGATCCGATATCAAACACATTATTAGTAATTTCAACATCGTTACTTTGCGTGACTTTTATTGCTGTCATTTCGATCGCAAAACCAATAAAAGTAAAATTACGGATATTGATATTTTCGACACGATCTACAGTTATAATAGATAAATCTTTGTCGCGTGCTCGCAGGAATGTTCGCGCTGTCTCTCTGCCTTTGAGCGTCACACCACTTTTTAGCGTAATACTTTCATTATAAGTTCCGGGTTCAACGATAATCGTATCACCATCCACTGCATTGTCGACGGCTAGTTGAATCGTTTGATAATCCTTCGGCACACTGATGTCTTCTGCACTCTGTGCCGTGCTCATGCCCCACACAGTCATAACTGCAATCATTCCAACAAAAAACCTTCTATTCAATGTCACTCGATCACTCCTGATTCACCTTGATTTTTTTGAACAGCATAACGTTTTAAATAGCATCCAATCAAATGCATCGCCCGGATCTGTTTTTCGACCCGATGCAATATCACTGTGCCCAACAATATGTTCTTTTGATAATGTTGCATAGGTATCAAAAAGATAGCCAATTACTTTTGCTAATACCTGATACTGAGCCATATCATAAGGCAAATCATCTACACCCTCCAGTTCAATTCCAATCGAAAAATCATTACATCTTGAACGTCCCTGATAATAGGATTCTCCTGCATGCCAAGCACGTTTATCAAAAGGAACAAACTGGGTCAAAGAACCGTCACGGCGAATCAACAGATGCGCTGAAACACGTAAATTACAGACCTGAGCGAAAAAAGGGTGGTCATCAGGATTCAGGCAATTCGTAAATAGTGCTTCTATATGAGAACCACCATATTCATTAGGTGGCAAACTGATCCCGTGCACCACAATCAGATCAGGTTGCATATCTGCGGGTCTTTCATCACAATTAGGCGATTCAACGCGCTTAACCCTGTTTAACCAACCATTTTCAATCATCAACTGAACCCTTTCTCATGCCTGAATTACCTGAAGTTGAAACAACCTGCCGAGGCATCGCTCCTCATATCATAGAAAAAAAAGTAAAAAAGATTATCATTCGTAATGCACAATTACGCTACCCGATTCCAGAGAATCTGCCTCAAGATTTGACCGGACAAACCATTAATCAAGTCACTCGACGAGGAAAATATATTCTACTTCATTCCGATACGGGTGTCGCAATCATCCATTTGGGAATGTCCGGAACTTTACGTATTGTTGAGTCTGAAACAGGCGCTGAAAAGCATGACCATGTGGATATTATTTTTGATCATGGAAAGTGCTTGCGCCTGCGTGACCCAAGACGATTCGGCTGTCTGTTATGGACTCCAACAGACCCACTGCAGCACAGATTACTCAAACCACTCGGCCCAGAGCCGTTGTCAGGAAACTTTAATGGAAGTTATCTTTACAACCTTTCCCGTAAACGAACTGTTGCAATCAAACAGTTTATTATGAACAGCCACATCGTGGTTGGTGTCGGAAACATTTACGCCAGTGAAGCACTGTTTCAAGCAAGCATTAACCCCAAACGGCAAGCGGGTCAAGTTTCACTCAAGCGTTATCAAACACTGATCATCGCTATACAAGATGTATTAAGTCGAGCCATCAGCCAAGGCGGAACAACGTTGCGTGACTTTTATAATAGTGAAGGTAAGCCTGGATATTTTCAGCAAAAATTAAATGTTTATGGGCGAGACAATCAACCTTGTCACCACTGCAACACACCTATACTCAAAATTCAGCAAGGTCAACGTGCGACCTATTATTGCAAACAGTGTCAGCAATAATATTTATAAAATGCCTCTGTCACATTGTTTTACACTTTCAAGTTCAGTGAGACTCCCTTTTCAACCTAACCTCTTTAATTATTTATAAAACCCTCGAACTGGCACTCAAATTGCTCTTCCTGAAACAACAATTAATTTTTACTTTAACTCTCAAGGAAACCCTAAGTCTGATTCACTTTAGGTCGAGCTAACATTGATATATTCAGCAACGCCATAAATTGTGAAAAATTAAAATTCATAATTTATAAGGTTACTGAGCCTATCAAGGTAAATAAACCATGGCTCAAACAGCCCTTAAAAACCCCACTCTTCGTTGCGGCTTGATGAACACGCGGGACTTTGAACGCCGCACCGATACAAACCGACGTAAAAAAACCACCCCACCACTCTTTATTGGAAGGCATCGAGGTCGACGAATTCAAGGAAGGCGCGATGGTGAATATGTCAACAGCTATGTTGATCGCTATGAACCCAGCTTTTTCTTTATAGCAATTGGTATCGCTCTATTTTCATGCTTTGATGCTTTTTTCACCCTTCAATTGTTGCAACAGGGCAAAGCCGTCGAAGCCAACCCAGTCATGCTGCACTTTATTGAAATGGGTCTTTATCCCTTTCTTATCGCCAAAATAGTACTCACATCAAGCTCTTTACTATTTTTGGTCGTACACAAAAACTTTCATATTAAGACAGTCTCTGTCTCAAAAATTATTTATGTTTTTTTTATTGCTTACACACTGCTGATTATTTACGAAATAACTCTGATTTCCATTATTTGATTTGTACTTAAACAAGACCGGCAAGGAGCCATCAACAATAACCATAGGCTCTAAACATGACTCAACGTAATACATTGCATACACTTCTGCTACTCACTGCCAGCTTTATATTTTCCGGAGCAAATGATGCTTTTGCACAAACAATCCCAAAAGACAAAGTGAAACACGCCACAGTATCTATTGTGATTGGAGTCGTAACTTACGATTTTTACCGAAAGAACACACAGCTCACAGACAACCAAGCCAAGCTGGCCGCTTTTGCTGCAACACTGGCAGTCGGTGCTGTCAAAGAGCTTTCAGATCGTGAATTTAGCTGGGAAGATATGGCTGCAAACACCATTGGTACAGGGCTTGGAATTAATATTGAGTTTTAAGGATGGGGCGTTGTATTGCTCACCTTTTCAGGTGCTCTCCAGAATTCATTCAACTCAAAAGAGCTGGATTTAAGCGATTGAAAGTCTTGCACCCAGATAGCCATTGAACTTCCACTATCATCGCTCTGTGCAATGCCATAATCACCCGTAATATTACTCTCGACTTGTTTTGCTTCACCCCAACCCGCATCTGAGATATGGGAATTACTCCAAAGGGAGTAGCCGCTATTATCACGTTGAGACCACAGGACTGTACTATGGCCTGCCTTATTTGAGGCAATACGTGGAGATATTTTGATATCACTATTTTTAGTATTAACAATCTCAATAGGACTCCATTTCTCATCAACGGTATAATGACTCGCTAGAATATTAGAATCTACGCCATCTGAGCTATGCCATACGGCAACAGTGTGGCCATCACTGCCTTCAGATGCGATTCGCACACTGCCTAGATAATCACTACCCGATGACTCTATAGGCTCCGCCATACCCCAACCACTCACAGAGGTGTAGTGATTACTCCAAATAACTTTAGTGATACCTTCCTGCACCCACACAACGGTTGCATTCCCCAAATGATCCGATGTTATTTGTACACTATGCATACCCCCATTATTGTCACTTTCAATCAGCGTGGCATGACCCCAACCTTCATCAAGTGTGTACTGATTCGCTAAAATATTATCCCGAGCACCATCAAATTGCTGCCACACCGCGAGCACACTGCCATTATTAAAAGCGGTCATCTGCACACTCTTTGCATTGCCTATGTCATCTGTTTCAATACGTTTGATACCCCCCCAGCCACCGGCATTCACCGAATATGGACGTGCCCAGATATCAATACGCATATCGTAAGGAGAAATACCTTCAATGACTTCTTGCTGCTGCCAAGCCACAACTGCACGACCAACACCATTCATAACAATTTTCGGCATATTGACAGCAATCAACTGACCTTCCTGCTGACCTGCAATATACTCAGCAGAATTCCAGCCTGATTCCAAATCATAATAAGCCCCCCATATTTCACTTGCCGCTGAATTTTCTTTACTCACTTGAATCCATACAGCGACGGCATTGCCCTCATTATCCACAGCGATTTGAGGCGCAGCAGAAATTTCTTGTTCACTCACTCCAATAATCTGTGCAGTCTCCCAACCAGAGCCGACAAAGCGATTCGCCCAGATATATGTAGGGCTGCCTACTTTATACTCCTCCCATACAGAATAATATTGAGAAGCAATACTGCTTTTCATTTGAGAAAAAGAGAGGCGACCATTAATTGGAGGTAGAGAAAGTTCACTTTTTTTCTCAGCGGAAACATCAATAACACCGGCATTTGTGGTACTCGCCTGCTCAGTCGAATCACTTTCATTTTCTTCAGTGTGACTACCTACACTGCTTCCACTCGTAAAAATGTCTTTATTTGTATTTTTACACGATGTCAACAACATAAGAACAAACAAAAAGGGCAAAAAAATTGGCATTGCATTGAAAAACATAACATTATCCTTTCAATTTACAAGGTATTTATGTGCGAATAAATACACTAACACCCTACACCCTATCGCCCAAAAGTCCACAATTTGAGCGCCTTAAAACATAAAACGAATTTATGAATTTTTCGGGTTATAATCGCCTGCTTTTTTACTGTTGCAAGGGGATATCTCACATGGCGACTTACAGTACCAACGAATTTCGCTCAGGACTTAAAATAATGATGGGCGCTGACCCCTGCGTTATTGTTGAAAATCAATTTGTAAAACCTGGCAAGGGACAAGCGTTCAGCCGAGTTAAATTGCGCAATCTAAAAACAGGCCGTACTGTCGAGCGAACATTTAAATCTGGCGAAAGTGTTGAGGCGGCTGATGTTATTGATATCAACATGGAGTTTCTCTATTCCGATGGTGAGTTTTGGCACTTTATGGATCAGGAAAGTTTTGAGCAATATGCCGCTGATGTGAATGCTGTCGGTGATGCTGCCAAGTGGATAAAAGGCCAAGAAGTTTGCGTAGTGACATTATGGAATGGTAATCCGCTCAGTATAGCAGCGCCCAACTTTGTAGAGTTGACTATCACAGAAACAGACCCAGGTGAGCGCGGTGATACATCCGGTGGCGGTGGTAAACCTGCAACGCTAGAGACAGGCGCAGTTGTACGCGTGCCACTTTTTGTACCGCAAGATGAGTTAGTTAAAGTCGATACCCGCACTGGAGAGTATGTGGGGCGTGTTAAAAAATAACCTTCTATATGAATGAAAACTCAGAAACAGACTGGTGCCCGACTGTAAGCCTGCCTACTCTGCAGTCACGAGCGCAGTTACTCGCAACAATTCGAAGTTTTTTTGCTCAGCGCCATGTGATGGAAGTGGAAACACCACTGCTTTCAGCAGCGGCTTCCACCGACCCACACTTGACTATTTTTAAAACAAACTACCTTGGACCCAGCGCACCGCAAGGTCAGAGCCATTATTTAACGACATCCCCTGAGTTTGCCATGAAGCGTTTGCTCGCTGCGGGTTCAGGTGCAATTTATCAAATATGTAAAGCATTCAGAAATGAAGAGTCTGGGCAACATCATAATCCTGAATTTACTCTATTGGAGTGGTATCGCCCAGGGTTTGATCACCGCCAACTCATGGATGAAGTTGAAAGTTTGGTCGGCCAGCTGCTTAATATTAAGAGCTTTGAACGATTAAGCTATCAAACACTATTCAAACAAAATATTGACATTAATCCATTCACAGATTCAGTTTGCTCATTACGCCATTGTGCTGAAACACATGGCATTAATTTATCCTACGATTTAAGCGCTGATGATCGTGATGGCTGGCTCACTCTACTCATGACACACCTGATTGAGCCAGAACTAGGTCAAAAAATGCCTGTTTTTATTTATGACTACCCTGCATCACAAGCAATGTTGGCTCGCATTAGAAATGATAATCCACCTGTCGCCGAACGCTTTGAGCTTTATTATAAAGGCGTAGAACTGGCGAATGGATTTCATGAATTAGCTGATGCTAACGAGCAGGCTCGAAGGTTTTCGATTGATATTGAAAGTCGAAAAAAGGCAGGTTTGCCCGTGATTCCAATGGACGAAAATTTAATTTCAGCACTTCATGCAGGCTTTCCTGACTGTGCGGGTGTTGCTCTGGGAATTGATCGGTTATTGATGTTAATAACAAAAGAGAATCATATCAGTGATGTGATTGCTTTTCCGATATCTCGGGCATAAAAAAACCTCGCTGGGTAAGTATTTACCCAGCGAGGCCTTTTTTCAATCAAGCATTATTTATTTCTTAGCGTTACGCTCTTTAACTTCTTTCACAACTTCCTCCGCCACATTTTTAGGGCAAGGCAAATAATGTGAGAATTCCATAGAGAACTGTCCACGGCCTGAGGTCATCGTACGTAAATCACCGATGTAACCAAACATTTCGCTTAGTGGAACATCCGCTTTAATACGCACACCGCTGACACCCGCATCTTGAGACTTGATCATTCCACGACGACGATTCAAATCGCCAATCACATCACCCACATGATCGTCTGGAGTGAACACATCAACTTTCATGATCGGCTCAATCAGTTGTGGGCCTGCTTTAGGGATTGATTGACGGAAAGCGCCTCTTGCTGCAATTTCAAATGCAACCGCAGAAGAGTCAACTGCATGGTAAGCACCGTCTGTTAATGTGATTTGCAGATCAAGCACAGGGAACCCTGCCAACACGCCTTGATCCAGCATGGATTTGAAGCCCTTCTCAACTGCCGGCCAGAATTCGCGAGGAACATTACCACCGGTCACTTTGGACGCAAATACGAAACCTGTACCTGGCTCACCTGGCTCAATAATATAATCAATTTTACCAAATTGACCTGAGCCACCCGACTGTTTCTTGTGTGTGTAACTATCATCAACCAATTTAGTAATGGTTTCACGATAAGCCACCTGCGGCTTACCCACTTCCAGCTCAACCCCGTGAGTACGCTTAAGAATATCGACTTTAATATCAAGATGCAGTTCACCCATTCCTTTCAAAATGGTCTCACCACTATCTTCATCAGTCTCAACACGGAAAGAGGGATCTTCCTGAATCATTTTACCCAAAGCGACACCCATTTTTTCAGAGCCGCCTTTATCTTTAGGAGAGACCGCAATTGAGATAACAGGATCAGGGAAAACCATAGGCTCCAATGTGGCTGGGAACTTTGGATCACAAAGTGTGTGACCTGTTTGAACATTCTTCATGCCTACGATGGCAACGATATCACCCGCTTGAGCTGAATCCAGCTCCTCACGTGAATCGGCATGCATCTCAACAATTCGGCCAATACGTTCTGTTTTACCCGTGAAGGTATTAAGGATAGTGGTTCCTTTCGCTAGTTTACCTGAGTAAATACGGATAAAAGTCAACGCGCCGTAACGGTCATCCATGATTTTGAACGCCAGAGCTCGAAATGGCTTATCCACATCAACGATCGCAAACTCACCCGTTTCATTGCCTTCTTCATCCACTTCAGGTTGTGGCTTGACGTCTGTTGGACATGGCAGGTAATCAACAACAGCATTAAGAACTAACTGAACGCCTTTGTTTTTAAATGAAGAGCCACAGTATGTTGGGAAGAAGTCGAGTTTGATTGTACCTTTACGGATACAGCGCTTGATGGTCTCCATATCAGGCTCTTCACCTTCAAGGTATATTTCCATCGCGCCATCTTCTTGTTCAACGGCTGTTTCAATCAGTTTTTCACGCCACATTTCGACGTCATCAACCATATCAGCAGGCACATCTTTGACCTCATAATTCAGTGGATCACCTGAATCATCCCAGACCCAAGCTTTACGTGTGAGCAGATCAACAACCCCAGAGAACTCATCTTCGATACCAATCGGCAGAACCATCACTAATGGCTTAGCACCAAGAACGTCTTCAACCTGTTTGACAACACGATAAAAATCAGCGCCTATACGATCCATTTTATTAATGTAGATGACTCGTGACACTTCAGAGTCATTCGCATAGCGCCAGTTGGTTTCAGATTGAGGTTCAACCCCGCCTGAAGCACAGAAGACACCCACGCCACCGTCAAGAACTTTAAGTGAGCGATATACTTCAATAGTGAAGTCAACATGACCTGGCGTATCAATAATATTTAAGCGATGGTCATTCCAGATACAAGTCGTTGCTGCTGACTGAATGGTAATGCCGCGCTCTTGCTCCTGATCCATGAAATCTGTTGTGGCTGCGCCATCATGCACTTCACCGATTTTATGGATTTTTCCGGTCAGTTTCAGAATTCGTTCAGTCGTTGTTGTTTTTCCGGCATCAACGTGAGCGAAAATACCGATGTTTCTGTAATGAGATAAGTCTGCCATGTTTTTACTCTAATTCAATTTGGGCGCAGAAATTTGCTGGGTTAGATTCAAAAGGGCGATAGTCTAACCTAAAATGATCCATAAATAACGTTGAAATGAAAAAATATGGAAATATCCTGTTATTTCACAGAAAGCGAATGCAAAAAAGAGTTAAAGACTGGAAGGTTTAAAGAAAAAAGCGATAATATTTTTTTGATAATTGAATTAAAGTTTTTGGTTACCAAGCGACCTGCCAAGTAACCAAAAACAGCGACTCAACAATTCAAAAGCTCATTGCAAAATTAGCAACAACGTATACAGCTAGTATACCAAAACCAGCCCATAAAACCTTTAAAATATTAGCCAGTAAATTTAAATCTTTGATGTCTTCTATATTTTCTATAGCGACGGCATCCCGCCCCTCACCATCAAGATTGCTTTTGATATTTCTTGCATGCTCCATAGTCCTACCTCTTTTTCTAGTTAAGAAAATAACAGATGTATTCGACTTACACCCTGATAAATTATAGCCGAAAGCACATTATACAAATTACTGACCCTTTTTTCGAGTGCTATTTTTCTAGACACTCCACAACAGGATCACCAGCCTACTTAATTTTAAACAAAATAATCAATTTTCCCATCTACCATCATAGCCGAATTTGACAATACTGACACCGTCTCTTCCTCGGACTCGGGTCCATCGTCACCTGCATGAGCCTCATTATCGGCAAAAAGCTCTTCCCCATGCCCTCTTGACCGTTCCTTTTGATCGCCAAAAGCATGCTGTGAAATATTGACATTATCTAAACGCAACAGTTGTTCAGAAAACATATCCCGCAGCCTGGGAACGGCAGCTTCAATCGCTTCTCGTACTTGTGAATGAGTCGAATTAAAAAGGACATCAACCTGCTCATTTTTAATTTGAATACGGACTTCTACCGGCCCCAGATCTACAGGATTAAGGCGTAAACTAACCATTTTTATATCTTTACTAACCATCCATGCCATTCGATTACTTAACTCATCACCCCACGCTTCATAATCACTGACGGAGGGGGCAAGGGTTGCATTTAAAGTGGTGGTGGTGGGTGCTGCCGTTGTTCTTAACGAAGGCGATAAATAACCCGTCGCTAATGACACAGTTAATCCAGTGTCACCACGGACAGATTTTGCATCTGTATCTAAATAGACCTGACTTTTTCGGTTTAATTCAGTCTGAATTAATTCAGAAGGTATCTCTGCCATCTCTTCCTCAGAAAAGTTTGCATCTATCTCTTCAAGAATAACTTCTGTAGTTTCAGTCAGAACATTAACAGGTTTACTATTAAGTACGACAGGCGGCTGAAGGGCTTTAGTATCTAATGGTGAAAGTACAGACTGCACAGATAAGAGTAAGGCTGGAGTTGTTGACATGACATTTGAATTTATAAATTCATCCGACCGCAGCAATTCAAGCGCTTCTTCATTTAGCTGTACTATTTCAGAAGAGTCAGAGCCAGCGTCAGCATCTTTAACTACAGGTAAATTTTTGCCGCTTTCTGGCAATGTTTGCTCAACGACATTCTGCTCGCTAATATTAAACTCCTGCTGTAATTGTTGAAAAAACTCATCATTACCGGCAAACTCTAATAAAGGGCTATTTTGCAAGCTCATGCTTGAAATAGAATTTTTTGATGAATCAGCTGAGATTTGTGGTGTCAACTGCAACAACTCTAAATTCATAGTTAATCTCCATAGTTTTAAAAACACTTGCAAGAGACGTGCCCTTGCAATAGAAACAGCCTCAAAATATTTTGTAATTTTTAAAATTCAGGAATAACTAAAAAGAAGACCTTAATTATAATGGTGACTCAAAAAGGACAAGTTGAG
>VAPF01010309.1_pt1 | contig 19477 bp, 18 predicted proteins | sample 3393931 | NCBI WGS metagenome assembly VAPF01 (sample SAMN08290437, study PRJNA428436) | hydrothermal vent metagenome | isolation source: Deep-sea hydrothermal vent chimney | place: Atlantic Ocean: South-mid Altantic Ridge | depth 2773 m m | reverse complement strand
AGGCTGGAGGTGTAAGTGCAGTAATGTATTCAGCTGACCAGTACTAATAGACCGTGAGTCTTGACCCTTATTTATTTCCCTTCTGTTGTCAAAGTTTTTTTGTTGTTTTTTTAATTCCTTGTGAATAAAAATATCAGATGGGGTTTGCCCTTTTACTATTACATGATATGATGGAGCTTAAAGAAGCCAAATGATTGAAAGAGACGTTTTAGAAGAAATAATCGATATCGGCAAGAGGCGAGGCACGCTCACCTATGATGAGATAAATGACGCCTTGCCGTCGGAATTTTATTCTCCCGATGAGTTGGAGGATCTTATGGATCTTCTGCATGAGCTTGGGGTTAAGGTTGTGGATTATGAGGAACACACGCCGCCCGGAGAGGATACTGCTGAGGAAGAAGAACCGGAAGAATACGAGAAGACTGAAGACCTTGTCCAGGCGTATTTCCATTCGATGGGAGACATCTCCATACTCACCAAGGATGAGGAGACGGAGCTCGCAAAGAGGCTGGAAGAGGGGAAAGAGATTATTAAAGGTATCGTTGTTGAGATGCCCTTATATAAAAAGCTGGAGATAGGCTTAAATAGCGGTAACGGACATGAAGAGAACTTGACCGGGGAAGAGGAAAAGGATGAAAAGCCGGATGAAGCGCTTATCATGACTCTTCAGCTCCTTGATAATTTCATGTTGAAGATAGAGGCCGCAGATAGAAAGTTGGCGCGGCACGGAACATTAAAGGACTTAAAAAAGTTAATCAACGAGAAAAAGAAAAAGAATATAAAACCTGTAAAGCTTAATGTACTGGCAAAAGAGGTCCAGGCCGAATATAAGCGGGTTGAATCAGAAGTCAGTCTTCCCATCGATGATTTAAAGGCGATGTGGGACAGGATCACCAGGGCGCGGGCGCTTGTGAGCGAGGCCAAGAATGAATTAATAACCCGCAACCTGAGATTAGTGGTGAATATAGCAAAAAATTATGTAGGCAGGGGACTTCCACTCCTGGATCTGATCCAGGAAGGTAATATAGGCCTTATGAAGGCCGTGGACAAGTTCAAGTATGAGAAGGGATTCAAGTTCAGTACCTACGCAACCTGGTGGATAAGGCAGGCGATAACAAGGGCGTTGATAGACCAGACAAAGACGATCAGGGTGCCTGTCCATATGATGGAATTCTATAACAGGGTTACCAAGGCGTCAAGGGAATTAACACAGCAGCTCGGTCGGGAACCGGGTAATGATGAAATCGCCAAGAGATTGGGCGTTCATACAAGGAAGGTCGAGGATGTCTTCAGGGCGATACAGGATCCAATAGCATTGCAGACTCCGGTAGGCGATGAAGATACGGAACTGGAAGATTTTATCGGTGACCAGAACAGTCCTTCTCCCTATTCCGAAGCCGAGAGAAATGAGACGTCCGATCAGATTCTCATGATCCTGAAAACATTAACTCCAAAAGAGGAAAAAGTTATAAGGATGAGATTCGGGATCGGGGCCGACAGAGACCATACTCTCGAAGAAGTAGGGAGGCATCTTTCGATTACGCGCGAGAGAGTCAGACAGATAGAGGCAAAGGCGTTAAGAAAGCTTAAACATCCAAGCAGGCTCAGGGCCTTAAAGGTCTTAACCACCGCCTGATTTTCCGTGCTTCCGTTTGGCATCGTCTTTTAACCCCATCACAAAATTACCTGAGTACTGTCTGTCCCTATTAATGAATTTACTCCGAATGACTGCCGATTAGGAAGTAGGTGGCGGAGGAGGTGAGATTCGAACTCACGGTAGAGTCGCCCCTACAACGATTTTCAAGACCGTCGCCTTCAACCACTCGGCCACCCCTCCGGGAACAACTATTATAACAAAAAAATTATTTTCTGACATGTTAATATAATATAAATTATGGGACTTGGTATCGCCGGTTTGAACTTAAATATAAAAATTGGATGGATTTTAAATATTAAGGGGTTGAAAATATGAACGCTTCGGTTTTCCAGTTGATTTTCCAGGCAGGATATATTGTCAAGGGTGTTTTGATTATACTCTTTTTCTTTTCGGTTATGTCATGGGCCATAATTTTTTATAAGCAGAGATATTTCTCGCGGGCGAATAAGGAGTCGGAGGTTTTTTTGCACTCATATAAAGCAAAAAGAGATTCCAAGCATCTTTATCAGTTGACAAAAAAGTTATCGCTAAGCCCGATTGCCAATGTATTTAAGGCCGCCTATTCAGACGCCGCGAACAGAGACCCGAACAGGATAAAACGCCTGCTCAGGAGATATGAGACACTTGAATCAGTAAAACTCGAAAAATACCTTAATTTTCTTGCTACGACCGGATCCACCGCGCCCTTCATCGGTCTGTTCGGGACGGTCTGGGGCATTATGAACGCCTTCCACGGAATCGGTTCCGCCGGATCGGCATCCCTCGCCGTAGTGGCGCCGGGCATTGCCGAGGCGCTTATAGCAACGGCTGTAGGCCTTGCGGCCGCGATACCGGCGGTAATCGCGTATAACTACTACCTCAGCATGGCCAGAAAGATGATTGTCGAGATGGAAGATTTTTCCGAGGATCTGCTCGGGCTTTTTGAGGACGCCGAAGGATGAGAACAGACAGAAGAAGAAGCGTACTGTCGGAAATTAATGTCACCCCTTTTGTGGACGTTATGCTGGTGCTGCTGGTCATCTTCATGGTCACGGCCCCACTGCTGCAGCAGGGCATTGACGTCGATCTCCCGGCGGCAAAGGGCAAGGCCCTTCCGTCCGAAGAAAGAATCTCAATTGTAATAAGGAAGGACTATTCTATTTATATGAACGAGACCCCCGTTACGCTTCCTGAGCTGCGAAAGAAATTAACGGCCGTCAGCAGGCTGAATCCGGATATTTTCCTGAAAGCGGACAGAGACGTCCCTTATGGGTTTGTGGTGAATATTATGGGGGAAATTAAGGAGACAGGGATAGAAAAGATAGGAATGGTGACCGAACCCAAGATCAATCTGAAATGAAAGGCCCCAGCATACAGAGAACCGCTGTCTTCTCCGCGGTTCTTCATTTTGCAGTCATAATTTTAACGATGATAATTTTGAGTCAATCCGCTGATAATATAAAAATGCCTTCTCCGTATATCGTGAACCTGGTTACGCAGGGCGACAAGTCGTATAAAAAAGGCTTGAGGGGTACAGGGGCGGCGACCGGGCAGCCGCACAGCCGGGTGGCGAAGAAGAATGTGGCGGCAAAAAAAAGAGTAAAGGCGGCGGCACCGAGAGGCAATCACCTCTCGACGCCGGGGGCAAGCAGGGCCGCTGAGCGGAAAAGAGTCGAGGACCGCATAGCCGAGCTTGCCGCAAAAAAGAGAGTGGAACGCATAGTTAAGTTGAGATCGATTATATCCCTTAAGGGAAAAAGCTTCCCCGGCGACAGGGCGTCAGCCACGCAGGGCGGAGGCGGGCGGGATTCTTCCAAGGGAACGCCTTTTGCCGATTACTATACGAAAATAACCACGGAGATATGGCAGGAATGGGTTTACCCCGACCTGGGTGAAGAGAACCTTGAGACGGTCATATTCGTGAGAATTCTGAAGAATGGCTCGATCAATGTTCAGGGGATCGAAAAAAGTTCCGGGAACCAGCTTTTTGACAGGTCGGCGTTAAGGGCCATAGCAAAAGCGACGCCGGTGACTCCACCCCCGTACGAAATGGAAGTAGGAATAAGGTTTTATCCATGAAAATGAAAGATTGCTTATTGGTGAATGCAGGATACGCCGGAAAACTTTTTCTGTTTCTATTCGTCTATTTTATCCTGGCAGTACCTTCCGGGGCGAAAGTTTATATTGATATTACATCTCCCGCCTTCAAAAAACTGCCTGTGGCGATTTTTGACCTTCAAGGGGAGGACGGGGAGGAAATTTCAGGAATTATCAGGGAGGATCTTGACTTTACGGGCCTCTTTGACTGTGTTGACCGCGCTTCTTATATAGAATCCGCTTCAGAGCCTTTTAATCCTAAAAACTGGACACCACTCGGGATAGAAGCGGTCGTAAAGGGGACTGTCCAGGGTGGAAAAGACCTGCGAGTTACCATAACACTCTTCGACCCATTCGAGGCCAGGGAGATCCTCAAAAAACAGTATAAAGCGGAAAAAGGACTTATCAGGGCAATGTCTCACAGCATTGCCAACGATATTTATGCGGCATTACTGAAAAAACCGGGGATATTCAGAACAAGGATCGCCTTTGTGGCGGAAAGGGAAGGAGCAAAAGGCATCTACATTATGGATTGGGATGGCCACGGAATTAAGAAGTTTGGGCTGAAAGGCACGCTGGTGCTAACGCCACACTGGTCGCCGGACGGCACAAAGATCATATATTCTTCTGAACGGGGTAGACACTGGAGTATATATATGTTAGATTTTATAAGCATGACCGAAAAAAAGGTGTTTAGCTCCAGGGGTGTAAATATGGCTGGTGACTTTTTTCCGGATGGCGATTCTTTTTCTTTCTCTTCAACCAGGGAAGGAACTTCAGATCTGTATGTTTTTGCTATTGATAAAAAGAGGCTTAAAAGATTAACATCTTCATACGGCATTGAAGTTACGCCTGCGGTATCGCCCGATGGGAAACATATTGCTTTTGTCTCGGACCGCGGAGGAAGCCCGCAGATTTATATAATGCGTCCCAACGGTCGTGACATAAGGAGAGTTACTTTTGAGGGAAATTACAATACTTCTCCCAGCTGGGCTTCAGGTGGAGACATGCTTGTTTTTTCAGGAAGGAGTAATGGCGGAAATCAGATTTTTACGGTAAAACCCGATGGCTCGAATTTACAACAGCTGACGAATGAAGGCAATAATGAAGAACCTTCTTTTTCACCTGATGGAAGATATATCACCTTTTCGTCGGACAGAGATGGGGAAAAGGGTGTCTATATTATGAGGGCAAACGGTGAATCTCAAGAGAAGATAACACCTGAAGGACTGAGGGCCTTTGGCCCGAGGTGGTCGCCAAATTAATCTAAAAAGGAGTGAAGCATGAGAGGATTCCGGATTTTTCTTGTTTTAATCTTAATTATGACATATGGATATGGTTGCAACCAGAGAGTAGTGACGCAGCCAGAAGCAGAACAGCAGATTCAGCCGCAGGAAGAAATTACACAACCACAAGAGGTGATTATCGAGCAGAAAGTGGAGGTCATCGAATCAAAGGACCTGGAGCCAACCAAATATGTCGAAACAAAAGTGGCGACTTTTAAAGACGTGCTCTTCGATTTTGACAGGTATACCATAAAAGAGGACAACAAGCCGGTCCTTCGCGCGGCTTCTTCCTGGTTAATGGAAAACCCTGATGTGAAGCTTTTGATTGAGGGTCATTGCGATGACCGCGGCACCAATGAGTATAATCTTGCACTTGGAGACAGAAGGGCAAAGGCGGTCAGGGATTATCTCGTTTCACTGGGCGTGCCGTCCTCGAAAATCAATATATTGAGTTACGGAGAGGAGAAACCTATCTGCATGGAGAAGACCGTGGATTGCCGCGCGAGAAACAGAAGGGCCCATTTTGTTATTCTGAGTAAAGGGGAGTAAAAGTGAAATTTTTTCCCGTGGTTTTATTGCTGCTGGCCTCAGCCTGCGTTACCGGTCCTGACTTTCAATATTTAAGACAGGATGTCAATGAATTAAAGAGAAACTCCTATGAGACCAAAAGGGACCTGGACGCACTAAAGGACAGTTCCGCTTTCGCCGTCAGGGAAGATACGTTCAAGGCGGTGCAGGAAGGCCAGGGGGAGATAAATTCAAAGCTGTCCGAGGTTTCGCTGGGTCTTCAGGAGTTGAGGGGCCGGTTCGAGGAAAACAAATACTATACCGAAAAACAGTTGAAGGAATCCGCCCTGGAAAGAGATATGATAGAGGCCCGGCTGGCCGGCATCGAAGATCAGATTAAATTGCTCCGGGATAAGATTATGCCGGCTGGGGGACAGGTAAAAACAACGGAGCCGGGAGGAAATCAGCCGGCTCCCGTTGCAGCTTCTGGCCCGGAGGATGAATCTTCGCCAACCGGAACAGTTGTGACCGGAGGAGAACAGATCGGGGGGAGAGAAGAAGCTCCCGATGACGGCAGGAGAAAGGCTTACGAAGCGGCCTATAAGGCTTTTAAGGAGAAGAAGTTCAAAGACGCCAGGAAGAGATTTGAGGCCTTTCTGAAAGATTATCCCGGGAATGACCTGACTGATAACGCGCAGTTCTGGATCGCGGAGACATATTACGCGGAGAACAATTACGAGGATGCCATACTTGCCTATGAGTCGGTGCTGAAGAATTACCCTGACAGCGACAAGACAGGCGGTGCAATGTTAAAACAGGGATTTGCGTTTATTGAGTTAGGCGATAAAAAGACCGGCGGGATTATACTCAATAGGCTGATAGAAAAATTGCCGGATTCAAAAGAGGCCGCGATCGCTAAAAAGAAGATCGAGCTGTTAGAGGCAAAACCGATCAAGGATAAATGAATACCCTGAAGGACAACTTTTTCAGGCCGATAGATTACCTGAGATTGTCCGTTACCGACAGATGTAACCTGAGATGCATCTACTGCATGCCTTCAGGCGGTGTGTTGCCCTCAAAGTATAGTGAAATACTTAAATACGAAGAGATTATAAGGATTGTAGAGATTGCCGCGGGCCTGGGGGTTGGAAAAGTCAGGCTTACCGGCGGCGAGCCGCTCAGAAGAAAGAATATCGCCTTCCTGATATCTTCGATTAAAAAGATTGCCGGTATCGACGACCTTAGCATGACGACAAACGGTATTCTACTCGAAAAATACTCCGAAGAAATTGCAGCCGCCGGGCTGGACAGGATCAATGTCAGCATCGACTCTATCGACGCCGACAGGTACGGTGAGATCACAAGAGGGGGGGACCTGGCGACCGTCCTGAGGGGAGTTGACGCCGCCAAAAAAGCGGGCCTGCATCCGGTAAAGATAAACATGGTGCCCATGAGGGGCATTAACGATGATGAAATACTGGATTTTGCGAGGCTGACAATGAATACTGATTATCATGTCAGGTTTATAGAATTCATGCCGTCAGGATCGGTTGATCTCTGGAATCCGGAGAGATATATAACAACAGATGAGGTGAAGAGAGTTATAGAGACCATAGCCCCTCTCTCTCCCGTCCGTATACGGACGAACGGTCCTTCAAGGTATTTCAGGCTCGAAGGGGCTGTCGGTGTTATCGGGTTCATAAGCGCGCTTACACATCATTTTTGCGAGGACTGCAACCGCATCAGGCTGACAGCGGACGGCAAGCTGAAGCCGTGTCTGTTTTCCGAGACCGAGATCGACCTGAGGTCTCCTATCCGCAGCGGCGCGCCTGATTCAGAGCTTGAGCGGCTGATTCGTCTGTCCGTGAAAGTGAAGCCGGGCGGCCATACTATAGGAGAACAAGGGCCGTATTCCTCTGTAAACCGGGGAAATCATGATGTGAGGCGTCGGAATAATACTGATGCCGCTGGTAAGGCCGATATCGCCGCGCTTTTATCCGACCGCAGGAGACCGATGTCAAAAATAGGCGGATGACGCCGGCATGGCCCGGTCGGCGGATCGGAATAATTGCGTATAAGAGGAGAAAGAAGTGATGAGCAGTCTTAGCCATTTTGATAAGGGAGGCAAGGCGCGGATGGTGGATGTATCCGGAAAGGCAGTATCCGGAAGGGAGGCCGTTGCCAGAGGCGCTGTTTATATGAAAAAAGAGACTCTGGATTTGATCGGGGACTCCGGAATCTCAAAAGGCGATGTCCTCGGGGTTGCGCGCGTTGCGGGTATTATGGCTGCAAAGAAGACTTCAGATCTGATCCCCATGTGTCATCCATTAAGTATTTCCTCAGTAACTATTGATTTTGAAATCGATGCTGAAAAGTGTCGAGTCGGGATTGAATCCCGGGTCAGGATTACAGACCGGACCGGCGTTGAGATGGAAGCGCTGACAGCTGTTTCCGTCGCGGCGTTGACGATCTATGATATGTGCAAATCAGTTGATAGGGAGATGGTGATTTCCGATGTAATGCTGACAGTGAAAAGCGGCGGCAAAAGTGGAACGTTCAGACGGCGAAATACTTGAGGATGTGGGCGTTCCTTCGGGTTGCTTATTCTTTTGTCTGCTCCAGCCCCTGTTTTGCCTTTTCATGGCTGTTATCGATTCTTAACGCCGACTGAAAGGTGCGAAAGGCCCTTTTTTTCAGTCCGGCCTTTATGTATATGTCGCCGAGATCAGCATGATAATCAGCATTAAAGGGATCGAGTTTTATAGCTGTAAGCAGGGCTTCCTCTGCGTTTTTAAGCCTTCCAGGAATATTCGACAGGGTGAGGGACAGGTGCTTCCAGACTTTTGAGTTTTGGGGCGCCATCTTGGCGGCCCACCTCAAGTTGTCGGCTGCTCCCCAGAAATTCCCTTTTTTGAATTCCATGAGGCCTTTTCTGTATTGAGACTCAGCTATGTTTTTCAGGTCAACCTCTTGCTCTTTATCCTTTGAAGGAACGGGCCTGAAGTATTCTCTTCTCAGTCTGTCATCGTTCAGTCTGTTATAAGCTTTGGTGATGGCATCGAATATGTCTGTAAGTTTTGCCTTAATGGAAGAATCCGGGCAGGAAAAATACCTGTCCGGGTGGTATTCTTTCGCAAGCCTGTAAAAGTTTTTCCTGATTGTGTCGCTGTCTGAATTTTCATCAACATCGAGCAGTTCACTTATGCTCAGGCTGTTTATCTTTGAATACATCGAGTCAACCTTGTTTAATAAGGTATCCTGCTCTTCAGTGTGAGGCTGAAGTATCTCGTTTAATCCGGTATCCCCGGCCGATTTTGTGTGTGTGGCGTCTTTGTCTCCCGGCACAGACTGAATTGCCGCCGCCTGCTCGACAATGCCTGTTGACCAAAGCATATAGAGTGTTTTGAGTGCCTCAAAAGAACCCAGTCCCGAGGCTGCAATGATCTGATTAATCGTTCTGCTTCCATCGATTAAAGCGAGGATATTTCTGTCATCCGCGCTCAGTTCCAGGTCCTGAAAGAGGCTGAAAGGATCGGCGCTTAGTTTGAGCGCTGTATCCATGTCAGGCATTTCATTCCTGATGATTGTCCAGTTTTCCAGCCTTTGTACTCCTTCATGTATAAGGTTCCCCATGCTCAGCCTGAGAGTGATAACCTCGTCATTCGGCAGGTCGCCTTCGCTGAATTCGTATTCTCCGTCTTCAATATGGAACATGCTGTGGATTATCTCCCTGGCCTGGTGCGTAACGCTCCGGACCAAGTCAGATGGGTTCAGATAACCGAGGTCGACAAGTATTGCGCCAAGCCGTTTAGACGAAGACTTGAGCACCTCTACTGATTTATCGTATTGTTCCACGGTTATCCTGCCTGTCTTCAGAAGCATTTCCCCCAGCCTGTCATCGGTGTATGTGGATGATGCGAATATTGCGTCTCCCGCTCGGACATAGATTTTTTTTGTAAACGCTGGCGTTGTGATCGAAAGTGTCCCGGTCTTTCGATTCCTGTTGAGATAGATCAGTATTTTGATCAGATTTACGTCTTTGACGTTACCCCTGAGCGGTATTTCCATCCCATCTCCCCCTAGTCCTTATGCGGCTATTATTTGCTGAAATGTATATATAATATCCTTTAATCCATACGCCTGCAACTAAAAAGTAGCGCCTGTCGGACTTTTATCTGGAAGTACTCCATATTTTCCATTTCCTGATGGCAGGGATGCGGTGCCTTTTCTGTTGCGGTAGTTAGTTTTTTTGGGGTGGCTGAGCGCAGGCCTGGTTGTCGGAAGATTAATTCAGCGATGCCTGTTGTCTGTTTTTGGGGTTTGGTCCGTACCCGGGACAATCATTTGTATCTCTGAACTCCGAACCTGAAGATGTCCACTTTTTCATGAGGGAGTATCCCTGCCTTGCTTTTTGCGATCTGTATCTGTTCGTCCGGGGTGTCGACACCTTCAAGGTCGGGCAGCAGGAGTCCTTTTCTCTGGCCGCTCACAACTATCACTCCATATTTTTTCGGGTCGAGTTCGCTGATCTCCTCTATCTTCTCAGGAGGAGAAAGTAGGTCGACGGTAAATTCCAGATCGTTTAATTCATCCTCCTGTACAGGCGGAAAACGGGTGTCATGGACTGCCGCTGATATGGCGTTATTGATAGTCTCTATAGCGATATTTTCCGTGCCGGGCAAGAATGTTCCTATGCAGCCCCGCAGCAGGCCATGTTTTTTGATGCATACAAACACACCCGCCTTCCCGGACATTTCCGGCGGGAGCGGTTCGGGCGGCGCTATTACTTTTTTGTTTTTTATAAACTCAACAACGCTTCGTCTGGCAAGCTCTACGAGACTATGCATCGTTATTTCTCCCTTTGAAGTGAATAGTCGGCGATGGTGAGAAGGGCCTCTTTCGCCGGTGAGTCGGGGAATATGGAAAGTTCAGCCATGGCCTCATCTATCAGCATCCGTGCCTTATGAAATGACATCTCGATTGAATCGTATTTTTTGAGGAGGTCCATAATTCTCGATGTGCCTTTTTCTGAAAATTCCTCTTTGATGATATTTTTTATTTCCAGAGTCTCATCTTCATCAGCTTTCGTCAGGATGTAAAGTATGGGCAGGGTTATCTTGCCTTCCTCCAGGTCTTTGCAGAGTTTCTTCCCAAGATCGTTCTCATCGGCCGTATAGTCGAGAATATCATCGGCCATCTGAAAGACGATGCCGGTTTTCATTCCGAAACCTGCCAGCGCGTTTTCCTCTTTTTTCGAAAGTCCACAGAGTATGGCACCCAACCTGCATGCCGCAGAGATAAGCGCTCCAGTCTTGGCGGATATTATCTCGAAGTATTCTTCCTCTTTTATCTCCAGGTCTCCTATCCTGTTGAGCTGAAGCAGCTCGCCCTCGGCCATTCTGGTGGTGGCGACCGAAAGCGTCTCCATTATCCCCTGGTTTTTCTGCATCACAGCGATCCTCAAGGCATTGGAATATAAAAAATCACCGGCCAGGATGACCACCTGGTTGCCCCATAAGGAATTCGCGGTGGGTTTCCCCCTCCGTGTATCCGCTATGTCAACAACGTCGTCGTGCAGCAGTGACGCGGTATGTATCAGTTCTATGATCCCGGCCATCTCGATGTTAACTTCCCCCCTGTAGCCGGCTAGATCGGAACTTATCAGATGAAACAGCGGCCTGAGCCTCTTTCCACCACTTGAAATGATGTGTCTGCCGATTAAAGGGATCTGGGGTATTTTGTTTTTGAGAAGTCGGTTGATTTTAAGCTCTACAAGATGAAGTCTCTCTTCATACAAACTGAAAACATCGTGCAATGTCATTTGTCGACGATTGGATAGAGAATGTTTTGATATCAAGCCGGGAACCCTGTCATTTCCGTATTTTAATCCTTAGTTTGTCGATCTCAGCTTCTACTCCGGAAAGTTTTTTCAGGTCTTCCGGCTTAAAAGCCCCTTTTTCTGTAATAATAGCGGTAACATATTTTGCAGGAGTTACGTCGAATGCAATATTCCGTACCTTAACACCTTCCGGAGCTATTTTGCACTTTCCGAACACATCGGTCACTTCTTCTGAACCCCTTTCTTCGATAGGGATCTGATCGCCTGAGGGAATATTAAAATCTATGCTGCTCAGTGGGGCAGCAACATAAAACGGGATGCCATGCTCTTTGCATAATACCGCGACACTATAGGTACCGATTTTATTTGCGACGTCCCCGTTAAGCGCGGTCCTGTCGGTACCGACAATAACGAGGTTTATCTCCCCCCTTTGCATCAACGCTCCGGCGGTATTGTCCGTTATTAACGTAACCGGTATCTTGTCCTGCATGAGTTCCCAGGCTGTAAGCCTTGCTCCCTGCAGGACAGGCCTTGTCTCATCAGCTATTACATCAAAGTTTTTGCCCATCTCTTTTGCCACGCGCATCGGGGCGGTTGCAGTGCCGTAGTAACCTCCGGTAGCCAGCGCGCCTGCGTTGCAGTGTGTAAGAATCGTGTCCCCGTCATTTATAAACTGTTCGCCCCACATGCCTATAGCCTTGTTCACCTGCAGGTCCTCATCCAGTATTTTCTGGGATTCTTCTACCAATAATTCCTTGAGCCCTGATACTGACTCGTCCCTGCGGCTATTGAGCAATGCCTTAAGCCTGTCGGCCGCCCACTTCATATTTACAGCGGTCGGCCTCGTGGAAAGTATAGTCTCGATTGCGGGTTCGAGTTGGCTGATAAAGCTCTCGAAATCTTCAGCCTTTATGTCCCGGGCCGCCAGCGCTATGCCCATTGCCGCTGCTATCCCTATCGCGGGCGCGCCCCTTATCCAGAGTTTTTTTATTCCTTCAGCCACCTTCAGATAATTGTCGCATTCTATGTATGCGACATCGACCGGAAGCCTGGACTGGTCGAGCATGATCACCTTGCCGCCTACCCATTCAATTGTTTTTACCATTAAGTCCTCCATCAGCAATGTTACTATTATAAACTAAAGCATAGTCAAGATTCAGCCCGGATGACTGCCCCGCCGGCGCAATATTCGCATTTTCATTCATTTCATGCCTGTCCTGCGGTGCAAAATAGGTTATAACCAGAAAAACCGTGAGTGTGATAATGACGATTATCGTCCCCCAGGCTATATAGTTATAGCACCTGCTGTTGACGTATTCTCCCATCAGCCTTTTGTTGTTCACCAGCGAAATCGCATATATGAGCACAAAAGGAAGCAGCATTCCATTGACCACGGCGGACAATACCATGAGTGTGACCAGCGGAGCCCCCGGTATGAGTACGAGTAGCGGTGCGGCGACGATCAACACGGTGTATATCCACATGAATTGTGGTGCATCCCTGAAACTCTTGTTTACGCCTCTCTCCCATCCCATGGCCTCGCATATGTAGTAAGCCGTGGCGAGGGGGACGATTATAGCGCCGAGGAGCGAGGCGTTGGCAAGGCTTATTGCAAAGACCAATGACGCGAAGTTGCCCGCAAGCGGCTGGAGAGCGAATGCGGCTTCATGTGCTTCATTGATCCTTATGCCGGCCGGAAACAGGGTGGTTGCGCAGGTTACAATAATAAAAAAGGCTATGATGTCGGTAATGCTGCAGCCGATTATCACGTCAAGCCTTGAAGCACTGTAGTCCTCTTTTTTGATGCCCTTTTCCGCTATGGATGACTGGAGATAAAACTGCATCCATGGAGTAATCGTCGTTCCAATTATGGCGATACTGAGATAAACGTATTCGGAATTCAGTTTTATCTCCGGTATTAATGTTTTCCTGAATACTTCGTTCCAGTCGGGCTTGGCCATAAATCCGGATATTACATACCCAAAATATATCAGGCAGGCGAACAGGAGAATTATTTCGAGTGTCCGGTAGTTTCCTTTTGTAACGAGTATCCAGATAGCGACCGCTCCAAACGGAACCATAATATATTTGCTGAGACCGAGTATCTCCATGCTGGCCGCCCAGCCCGCAAAGTTTGCGACTGTGGTTCCGAAGTTTGCTATGAACAACGCGATCATCATAAAAAAAGCCGATTTCACACCGTGGTTTTCACGGATCAGGTCAGAGAGGCCCTTTCCCGTGACGGCCCCCATCCTTGCAACCATCTCCTGGATAACAACAAGTGCGATGGTTGTGGGTATCAGCGTCCACAAAAGCGTATATCCGAATCTTGCTCCAGCGACGGAATAGGTCGTGATCCCGCTTGCGTCATTGTCGATATTGGCCGTTATGATGCCGGGACCCATGATCGCGAGAAAGACGGTTATTCTCTTCCACCGGCTCATAATTTTCTTCTCTTTTTCTTTGCCGAAGGCGGCAGAAGGATATCAATGATATCATCCACGGTGACAATCCCATGAAGGTACCCCTCTTCATCCGTCACCGGTAGTGCAAGCAGATTGTATTTCGAGATAATCGCCGCTACCACCATTTCATCCTCGCCCGGCATAACGGTTTTAATGTGGGTCTCCATAATATCGGCGAGTATGCAGTCGGGCTCGGCCAGCAGCATCTCCCTGAGCGACGCAACACCTATAAGCTTTTCATCCTTGTCGATGACATATATGTAATAGACCGTCTCTACTTCCTTGGCGTCGAGCTTGAACTGCTCCGCTGCTTCCTTGACGGTCATTACAGGGGGATATGCTATGTATTTGTTTGTCATGAGCCCGCCTGCGGTGTCTTCCTCATGGCCCAGGAGTTCCTGGATATCCTCAGCTTCCTCTTTCTCGATATTAGAAAGGAGTTCCTGCGCCTTTTCAGCGGGAAGGTCGCTCAGGATGTCGGCGGCCTCATCAGGGGGCATCAGCTCAATAATGTCCGAAGCCTTTTCTTTGCCCATCTTGCTGATTATCTCCTGCTGCACGTCCGGCCCAAGCTCCGACAGTGCCTCGGCCGCTTTTTCCATATCAAGGTCATCAAAGAATGTGGCACCCTCTTTTCTGGAAACACTGCTGATAATGTCGGCTATGTCGGCCGGATGCACCTCGGAAAGCATCTGTCGCGGTACGGTAAGTGATATCTTGGTCAGTTTCGGCTCAAGCGGCTGCAAATAATTCCAGCTGATGAGCGAGTGAGGCAGGGTTTTTTTGAATAATTTAAATAAGTCCTCACCACCTCTTTCAACTCCGAGTCTTCTCATTATTCCCCTTATTCCGACGTCGATTGCGACTAAAAGTGCGTCGGTATTAAGCCCCTCAAGCTTGATATCGTTTACCCTCACCACCTTTACTCCATTTACATCAACTATTTGTTTATCCAGGATATCTCTCACAGCCAGCAGGTCGTCTTCTTTCATCTCGTAGGGGAGGAGTTTGTCGCAGTAGATTTTCGCGGAGACTATCTTCTTGTTGAAGATATTAAGATCCGACCAGGGAAGAAAGAGGAATTTCTTCTTCTTTTTCTCGATAATAAGCGCGGAGACCTTGGGCAGTGTATCACCTCTTACTATAACAAGGTCCTTGACTCTCCCGTGCTCTTCACCTCTTGGATCAAGAACCGGCTTCTTAATTATTTCGCTCGAAAAAACCTCACCAAAGAACGGCATGGCTGTCTGTCACCTTGATTATTATTTTCGCAATTAAGCACTTCTAACACATCCGGCCATCCTCTTCTGAAACTTCAAAAATTTCCGGATTCAGGCCATGGAAAAAACAATTGATTAACCATTCAAAACAAAGATTTAATCTATTCAGTATAGCTTGGACAGTTTATTTCAGCAACATTAAGAGATAAAAATGTGGTAAGGATTGATTTCTGTATGACGGATATTGTTGAATTGAGGTTTTTTTGTTTTGTAAATTTGCTATAACCATGTAAAATGAAATATATGTTGGTCAGAGGGAGGATTTTTTTTAACAAGCTCTATACGAGCAAAACATAGCTATGTCCAAGATCGGTTTCCTGAGAAATATTTTACTGATATCGTTTGTAGCGATTATCATCATCCCTCTGTATACGATTTTTTTCACATCTCCCGCATTTATTAAATTACTTATGGACGATACAGAGAAAAAAGCGGCGCAGATTGCCACGCATCTGGCGTCCATGATCATCAAAGAGCCGGTTGACCTGGAAAAAACTTCCCTTCCGGTCGACCTGTCGGTCAATATCCGCAAACTGCAGAAAGAATTCAACCTGATGAAACTGAGAATCTTTTCGACAACAGGAGAGATTATATATTCTACCGATCCCCTGGAAATAGGGAAGATAAACAGGGAAAGCTATTTCCATGATGTTGTGATTAAGGGGGATAAGCACACAAAAGTTGTGCAAAAGGGTATACGAACCAGGGAGAACCAGCTCGTATCCGTCGATGTCATAGAGACATATGTGCCGGTGATAAGAGGGGGCAGGGTCGTAGGCGCGTTCGAGATTTATTATGACATCACTAACGAAAAAAAGGCGCTCCAGGCGCTTGTTTACCGGTCTTCGGTCATACTTTTTTCGATTGCATTCCTCCTGCTGGTCGCGGTTATTATCAGTGCCACCAGGGCGAACAGAATTGTTTCCGAAAGGGACCGCGCTGAGGAGGAATTAAAAAAATACCGTAATGAACTTGAGCAGATGGTAGAAGAGAGGACAGCCGAGCTGAGGTCGGCAAACAATCAGCTTCAACAGGAGATCACGGAACGGCAGCGGGCAGAGGAACAGATCCATTACCTGGCTTATTACGACAGCCTCACCGGTCTGCCGAACCGTATATTTTACAAGGAGCTTTTAACCAGGTCACTGACATACGCGCAACGCTACGAACAGATACTGGCAATTCTGTTTATCGACCTGGACAATTTCAAGCGTATTAACGACTCTCTCGGCCATAATTTAGGCGACCAGCTTTTGCAGGCGTTTGCAGCAAAACTGCAAAAAACCGTAAGGAATTCAGACTATGTTGCGCGTTCGGACAAAAACGAGATCACGGATACTGTATCCCGTCCGGGCGGCGATGAGTTTATGCTGCTGCTGAACGAGATTTCGCAAGTCCAGGATGCAGCCAATATAGCCGGTCGCCTCTTAAGCGACCTGACAAAGCCTTTTGAGCTGGAGGGTCACGAGGTGATAGTAACAGCCAGCATCGGAATTTCCGTCTATCCCTTTGACGGCGAGGATGCCGAGAGCCTGATGAAAAATGCGGAGATAGCAGTTCATCATGCCAAGGGCCAGGGAAAAAACAACTATCAATTTTATACCGAATCAATGAATGCCGATGTCCTGGAGCGGCTGACACTCGGAAACGAACTCCATAAAGCACTGGACCGGGAGGAATTTCTCCTGCACTTTCAGCCGAAAATAGATACCCGGACAGGAAAAATCACGGGAGTGGAGGCGCTGATACGCTGGAACCATCCAGGCAGGGGAGTCATATCTCCTGGAGAATTCATCCCACTGGCGGAAGAAAGCGGTCTTATAGTGCCGATTGGAGAGTGGGTGCTGCGCACTGCCTGTTTGCAGTGCAGGGCATGGTACGACGCCGGTTTCCGGCAGATAAGCGTGGCAGTGAATTTATCCGGCCGCCAGTTTGAGCAGCCGGACCTGGCGGAAACCGCAGCCATGGCGTTAAGAGACGCCGGATTGGCCACAAAATACCTTGTCCTGGAAATCACGGAAAGCATGATAATGCAGGATCCCGAGAGGGCCATCGTCACCCTGCGGGAAGCCCAGTCCATGGGGATGCATGTCTCTATCGATGATTTCGGCACGGGGTATTCATCTCTGGGCTACCTGAGGCGGTTTCCTCTGGACTCCCTGAAGATAGACCGTTCATTTGTTGTGAACTCCGCCCACAACCTTAATGACGCGGCCATTATCAAGGCGATTATCGCCCTGGCGCACAGCCTGAAATTAAAGGTGGTTGCCGAAGGTGTTGAGACGGAAGAGCAGGAAGAATTTTTACGTGAACTCGACTGCGATGAGATGCAGGGCTATCTCTTCAGCCGGCCGGTTACAGGAGAAGAAATCCTGGAGCTTCTGGATAAAGAAAAATAGGGAATGATTATTCAGAACAAAATCTTTTCTATTCCTTAACTTCAAATATGAACCCGCTGATCATAGCCGGGTCTTCAGGAGAAAACTCCTCTTGTCCCGCAGCTTATTGAACTGGGAAGGTTCAGAAATTCCGGACAAAAGTTCCTGCCGGATTGGCCCGATCATGACAACCCCACCATCTTTTACGAGGTTTTTCAGCTTCTCTGATAATTCAGCATCGGGGTTTTTATGTCTGAGTAGCGGAAGACGGGCTAACTCGCGTTAACTACCGGAAAATAAATATTGAATGTAGTCCCTTTGTTGACCCTGCTTTCGACGTATATTGCACCATGATGGTTCTTCACTATTCCATAGACAACAGACAGGCCTAACCCGGTGCCTTTCCCTGAAGTCCCGGTAGTAAAAAAAGGGTCGAATATCTTTGCTTTAATCTCACCATTCATCCCTCGACCTGTATCCTTTACCTTTAAATGCAGGAAAGAACCAGCCTGGAGCTTCAGTCTCCTTGCCTGCCGGGTGTTAAGTTCAGTAGTTGTTAAAGAAACTTCCATCCGCCCGGGGGACCCAAGCATGGCATTAGAAGCGTTTGTGCAGAGATTGACAATGATCTGATGGATTTGCGAGGGATCACACAAAATCGGCGGGCAATCCGCTATATTTTCAATCAGCTCGATGTTTGCCGGGATTGTTGCGTGCATCATTTTAAGCGCTTCGTTCAATATCGGGGTGAGATTAAAAGGGGTGAGTTCCTGGTGATGTTCAGCCCGGCTGAAAGCAAGAATTTGCCCGACCAGGTCTTTAGCCCGCTTTGCCGCGTTTTGAATATGACCAAGGTATTCCTTGTCCGTAGCTTCCCGCAGGTTTTCCGAAAGCAGCTCCGAGTACCCGGTTATTATAGTCAAAATATTGTTAAAGTCATGGGCGATCCCGCCCGCCAGAGTGCCAATGGCTTCCATCTTTTGAGATTGACGGAGCTGCTCTTCAAGCGCACGACGTTCTTCTTCTGTTTTACGGCGTTTTGTTATATCAAGAATGATAGCTACAAAAACGGACTTCTTACCCAGTTTTGACGTTTGAAGGTGAACTTCGACAGGATAGGTGGAGCCGTCTTTCCTGCGATGGATTGTTGTAAAGACAATCTTGTTTTTTTCTTTCCGGATGAGTGGACCGATAAGCTTTTTAAAGGAGTGAAGTGTGAATTCAGGCTTCAGGTCAATCGGCGACAGATCTCTAATCTCATCTGTTGAATAGCCCAGGTTTTTTCGCGCTCCACGATTTGCCTGGATAAACCGAAAACCCTCCGCGTCAAAAATATAAATTTCGTTAAGGGATTCTTCCAGGATTTGGCTTAAAAAAATGGCTTCTTTATCATCTCTCATAGCTAACACACATCATTAATTCCCTTAATTTATAGACTTTCCGGGCTGAATGAACGAACTTGCATGGCATATCGGTCCGGTGTTTTGAATCTCCTTTTTTGCTTTTCCCCTCCAGGTACAGCCTTAGTCTTTAAATATTTTAGCATATTATGCGTCCTCACCTGGAAAATCCCCGGTAACCGCTCTTCTCAGCTATTCCCGGCAAGTTTCTGCTTTTTCGCCTTCTTTCGTCATGGCTGTTCAAAACAGTCCATGCAACGCTGTTTGTTTATTTCAAAGCGTTTCTTCTCACACCAGACGTGTCCTAATTGCAGTGACCTTCCCGTTGGCTTTGTGATCCTGGCCCTTTTGCACTCAAAGCAATGGCTGCTTTTCCTGCCTTTTATCGGAATGAAACAGGGCATCTGCCTGTTCAATGCCATCTGGGTTCCGCGATGGGCGCACCAAACCGTTCCGGGCGACGGCCTCTGGCCTCCAGGTTTTGTGTCATGCCCGAGCTTGCACTCTTTGCACGAGTTATTCATGAACTTTTAGTCTTGTTTTTTTAATGTTTAAAGCCTTCACCCCGACCCCTATAATGTTATACCTT
>VAPF01072307.1_pt1 | contig 19588 bp, 17 predicted proteins | sample 3393931 | NCBI WGS metagenome assembly VAPF01 (sample SAMN08290437, study PRJNA428436) | hydrothermal vent metagenome | isolation source: Deep-sea hydrothermal vent chimney | place: Atlantic Ocean: South-mid Altantic Ridge | depth 2773 m m | reverse complement strand
GCCCCTTCTTTGTAGAATTCACCGATAAACGGAAAATTCTCCATATGCGGACCGCAGACAATCGGCTTTCCCCAGTATGCCGGCTCCAGAGGGTTCTGTCCGCCGAACCCGGCGAAACTTTTGCCGATAACCGCTATGTCCGCGATTCCATAAACAGATGATAATTCACCTACGCTGTCGAGCAGGACCACCAGGTTTTCCGAAGTCCAGGTCTGTTTATTCCCGTTTGCGAATTCCGAGCGTTTTACATATGATATGCCTTTTGTCCTGAGCATGTCTTCGACTTCCTTGAACCTTTCAGGGTGCCTCGGGGCTAATATGAGTTTCAGCCCGGGAAATCTGTCCAGGTTTTCCATGCAGGCCGACAGGATTATCTCTTCCTCACCGCGGTGGGTGCTCCCGGCGACTATTACCGGCCCTTTTATGTCTTCGGCCCAGGAGGGTGTTCCACCGGGCATATCCATATCGTATTTGAAGTTGCCGGTTATAATGATTTTTCCCCTGTCAGCGCCTATTGATTCCAGCCTGTCCGCGTCCAGCAGACTCTGCATCCCGAATATTTTTACGTACGAAAAGACCTTTTTCATGAAAAAGGAGATTCTCCTGTATCTTTTCGCGGATTTTTCGGATATCCTGCCGTTCAGGATGATGACCGGCACCCTGTTTTCAGCCATAACCCTGAAGATGTTCGGCCAGAGTTCGGTCTCGATTGCTATGAATATCTTCGGCCTGACCCTCTTGAGACATCTTTTCAGTATGAAGGTGATATCGAACGGCAGATATATTACTTCTGTCCCTTCGGGCACCTTGTCCACGGCAACCCTCCGGCCCGTATCGGTAATTGTCGAAAGGACGACCGGAAACCAGGGATATTTCGCCCTGAGTTTTTTTATCAGGGGGATGGAGGCGTTCACTTCGCCGACCGAGACGGCATGTATCCATATGGCTGAATCGGCTTCGGGAATACTCCCAAGCTTCTCATTTAACCATTTATGCCGCAGGTCTTTCGGCCTTTTAAAGTATTGCGGCTGGAATAAGACGATGATCGCCAGTATATATAGCAGGCTATAAATAATAAACATTTTTCGGTCGTTAGTATAAAAGTTTAATTATATCTTATCTCCGCCCGGTTTTTCAGGCCCGGTGCGCGCATTCACTTTTCACTTCCAGCCATTTCAACAACCATCTCCGCGACCCTTTCCGAGGCCCGCTTCCCCGAGAACATTTCTCTGATATTATCATAAGCCTTCAGCATATTCTCTTTATATTCCTTATTGAGCAGGATCTCCCTGAGCTCATCATTTATGTTTTGATGGGTGACGTCTGACTGGAGCAGTTCCTTTACCACTTCCCTGCCGGATAGTATATTAACAAGGGAGATATGCCTGATCCTGACGATCAGTTTGCCGATCCAGAAGGTCAGAGGAAAGAGTTTATAAATGACCACCATCGGCACCCCGAGCAGAGCAGCCTGTAACGAAGCTGTGCCGGATGCGATTACCGCCAGATCCGAGGCAGCCAGGACTTTAAGGGACTCGCCTTTATTTATCACGACACCCTCCTGTTTCAGCCTGTCGATGATATGGCTGTACTGCTGAACATCCGTGTTTGGAGCTAAAGGGACGCAGAGCTGAAAATTTCTGAAGCTTTGGCTGAATTCTCTTGCTGTTTCCAGTAGAACGGGCAGAAGCCTGTTGAGTTCATGGGGCCTGCTGCCGGGCAACAGCGAAAGCAGGGGCCTGTCTTCCTCCATTCCCAATTCCTTCCTGATCTCCCTTTTGTCGTTCCTGGTGTCCTGTATCTCGTCAAAGACAGGGTGTCCTACAAACTCACAGTCAAGGCCGGAATTCCTGTAAATCTCTTCTTCAAAAGGCAGAACCACCGCCATCCTGTCGACTAATGCGGCAATCTTCTTTACCCGCCCTTTCCTCCATGCCCATACCTGGGGGCTTACATAATAGAGGACTTTAATATTGTGTTTTTTTGCCTCCCGGGCGAGTTTCAGGTTAAAGTCAGGATAGTCTATCAGTACGAGCACATCCGGTTTATGCCTCTCCAGTGCCCCGGTTGCCTTCCTGAACGTCTCTCTGATGGCGTTTATGGAGGAGACAGCTTCCGCGATCCCGAATGCGCTGGCAATGCCTGAAATCAGCTCAACGCCTGCCTCTTTCATCCGTTCGCCGCCGATGCCGATCAGATGCAGATGATGCAGTCTTTTTTTCAGGGACTCGGCCAGCAGCGCGCCATATAGCTCGCCGGAGGTCTCTCCCGTAACAATCATGACCGTCTCAGCCATTATTGATTATATCCACTATCTCCTTTATGGACGTTTCTTCCAGCTCCGGGTAGATGGGCAGGGAAAGAACCTTCTCAGCAGCCTCTTCCGCCACGGGAAAGTCTCCCTTTTTATATCCCAGAAAGCCAACCGCTTCCTGAAGGTGCAGGGGTATGGGATAATAAACAACAGAGGAGATACTGCTGTCGCGTAAACGCTTCTGTATCTCGTCCCTTTTCGCACTCCTGATCGTATACTGGTGATAGACATGGGTTATGCCGGTTCTGTCGGCAGGCTTTAATATTTCATCTGAAATCAGTTCATTATATAAGGCGGCCTTCTGTCTTCTCTTTGCGTTGTATGTATCGATGCGTTTGAATTTCACTAAAAGCATCCCTGCCTGTATCTCATCCAGCCGGCTGTTGAATCCGATGCTTTCATGTCTGTAGGCCTGCCTTGAGCCGTGGTTTCTCAGGCTTCTTATCCGGTCATCGACCGATGGGTCGTTTACTATTATCATTCCCCCGTCACCGAACGCCCCGAGGTTTTTGCTCGGATAAAAACTGTAGCAGCCCGCGTCACCGAAGCTCCCTGTCTTTTTTTCGTCTATGGCTGCTCCGAACGACTGCGCGCAGTCTTCAATTATTCTCAGGTTGTATTTTTGGGCTATGCCGGCAATCTTCACCATATCCGCCGGATGACCGAAGATATGCACCGGCAGTATCGCCCTGGTCTTTTCGGTTATCTTCTCCTCGATCTTTGTGGGGTCTATGTTCATGGTGTCATGCTCTATGTCCGCGAATACCGGTGTTGCTCCGGTATATAAAATCGCTTCTGCGGTTGCGAAAAAAGTGAAGGGGGTTGTTATCACCTCGTCGCCCTTGCCTATGCCCAGGGCTTGCAGGGCAAGATGAAGGGCGTCTGTTCCCGAAGCCACCCCCGCAGCGGCAGGCACCCCGTGATATTCGGCAATGTTTTTTTCGAGTTCCCGGACCCTCGGCCCAAGTATATATTGTGAACTATCAAGAATCCCCGAGAGCATCTCGAAGATCTCGTCTTTTATCTCTTCAAACTGCTTCTTAATGTCGATCATTGGAATCATATTAAAGTATCTCCGTCCGGAAAATTTTCCTGAATCAGGAATGCAGGATTTTTGTTATTCTGAGAACAACATCCAGCGCATCCACCGCCTCGACGCCCGAGACCCTGGGTTTTTTCCTGTCTTTTACGCAATAAATAAAATCTTTCAACTCCTCTTTCAAGGGCTCTTTTGTTTCAGGTTTTATAACATCAGAGGATATTTCAGCGCCGTTTTTGTAATGGCGGCTGACCTCCTGTCGCTGATAGTCAACCACAATGCGGGCGTCTTTCTGAAACACCTTCAGTGTCCGCTGTTTTCTGGAAGAAAGCCTGCTTGCCGTCATCAGGGCGTTGCATCCGTTTTCGAATTCAATCCAGACCTTTGCGGCGTCTATTTTTTCGGACAGAACGGTCTCCCCGACCGCCTTTATGTCCTTTATACCTGATTTCACTATGCTTAATATTATATCGATATCGTGTATCATCAGGTCCAGTGTGACGTCAACGTCGGTCCCCCGTCCAAGAAACGGGGAGAGGCGTTCCGACTCCAGAAATTTCGGCTCCCTTATCATCTCCGCGGCTGCAATAATACCCTGATTGTACCTTTCCAGGTGCCCGACCTGCAGAACCAGTCCGTTCTTTTCCGCCTCTGCAACAATCTCTCCGGCCTCTTCCAGATTTTCGGTTATCGGTTTTTCTATCAGAATATCCTTGCCGGCCCTGAGACACTCCATGGCAATACCGTGGTGTGTTGTTGTCGGTGTCACGATGCAGAGCGCATCGCATATTCCGATCATGTCGTCATAGCCTGAAAAGGACCTGCATCCGTAAGTCCCTGCGGTCTCTTCCGATCTTCTGTTGTCTGTGTCGGCAACAGCAACCAGTTCCGCACCTTCGATTTCCGCTAAGATTCTTGCATGATGCTGGCCGAGGTAGCCGACACCTATAACACCGATGCGTATAGGCATATCTTCTCCTGATTTGAACTTAGATGATATTTTGCACTATCGGACGCTTTTTCAGCAAGGATACAGCCGGTTTCCGGTACGGAACTATTCATGTGATTCCCTATGGCCGGATATGTTAAAATTCAATTTAATCTTTTGATATGGAGAGGGAAGATGATTAAAGAGGCGATTAACCTGCTGGTCAGCGGCATCAATTTGTCGGAGTCGGAAATGGCTGAGTGTATGAAAGAGATAATGGAGGGCAGGGCCACGGAAGCGCAGATAGGCTCTTTTCTGACAGCACTCAGAATTAAGGGGGAGACGATCGAGGAGATAACGGGGGCCGCCAGAATAATGAGGGAGAAGGCGTCCACTATAAAGGCCCCTGAAGGCGTCCTGGATACATGCGGCACAGGTGGAGATATGTCGCATACTTTTAACATATCGACGGCCACCGCCATAGTTGTGGCCGCGGCAGGCGTTCCCGTGGCTAAGCACGGCAACCGGGCGGTCTCGAGCCAGTCCGGGAGCGCGGACGTCCTTGAAGCTCTCGGCATAAAAATAGACCTTACGCCGGAGAAAGTGGAGAGGTGTATCTTCGACACAGGGTTCGGTTTTCTGTTCGCCCCCATGTTTCACCCCGCCATGAAATATGCTGTCGGGCCGAGACGCGAGATGGGAATAAGGACCATCTTCAACATACTCGGGCCATTAACTAATCCCGCGGGCGCAAAAAGACAGATTTTAGGGGTCTTCTCCAGCAGGCTTACACAGACATTGGCTGCGGTGCTGGGCAATCTCGGCGCCGAGGACGCGATGGTGGTGCATGGGGAAGACGGCCTTGATGAGATCACCATTACCAACGGGACAAAGGTATCGAGATTCAGGAATGGAAAAGTCGAAGATATGTATCTGTCTCCCGAAGACTTCGGACTCGGCCGTGGAAAGAAGGAAGACCTGCTGGGGGGCGATAGGGAAGAAAACGCGAATATCATCCTCCGGATTTTCAATGGAGAAAAAGGCCATAAGCGGGACATTGTCCTGATAAACGCCGCCGCCGGCATCGCGGTCTCCGGAAAGGCGCCTGATCTTGGAACGGCCTTTGAGATGGCCAGGGACTCGCTCGATTCAGGCAGGGCACTAAAAAAGCTTGAAGAGATAAAAGCCGCCTCGCTTTCATTATAATGGACCCGAAGGTCGGATAAGAGCGGGCGGATAGCACCGGGGCGGATTAAAATTCAGGGGCCGTTATTAACGGCCCCTCTGAAACAGTCCGGATCAGTGTCCGCGTTCTTCTTCCATTTCCTCATAGCCTGTAACCATGGCCTCTATATGCGCGGTGACGGTATGTCCGAGCGTTGACAGATAAACATGAACGAAGATGAACGAGGTGAAGAACAGAAAGAGAAAGACATGGACCGTATCGACTATCTTTATGCCGCCGGCAAGGTTGATCCAGTCCGCAAACAGCTTCATATCCCATAGAAACAGGCCGGTGATCATCTGCAGAGGAATCAACAGCAACATTATGGCAAGATACGCCATCTGCTGCATCGGATTAAACTTGTTGTCCGGAGTAGCGTGATGGGGATTGGGGTCTCCCATGAAGATTCCATATCCATAGTATCTGGCCTGTTTAACGCATCCCGTAATAAACTTCCTGAAATTCAGCGGAGGGAGATATATCCTTATTTTCCCTGTAACTATATAAAACACAAGCCATAGGAAGAAGTTGAATATCAGGATGAACCCGAAGAAGTTGTGAACATCAACGGCGGTCCTGAAGTTCATCAGGCCCAGGATTTCACGGTACCTGATCTGGAGCCCTGTAACTATCAGAACAATAAAGCTGACGGCATTAATCCAGTGCCATATTCTGACAGGCAGAGGATGGAGATAGATCTTTTTTATTCTATTCATCTTCTTCCCTCCTTTCTGAGTCGGTTCAATCTCTTCGCTTCCCTCACGGGAGAAGTCAGTATCCTGACGGTAATGTGCGCTACAGGGAGTAATATTCCACCGAAGACCATGAGTATGCCGAGCCAGTCCAGCATCCTGAGCCGGGTGCTTCCGAGAACGTAAAAGTCTTTTATCGAAAGCATGGAGATCATTGAACCAAGCACCTCCGGCTTGGCGTCATAACGGGTTATCCTTCCGTCGGCTTTAACCACCGCGACCGTGACACTACTGAAGAAGTCCGAGTTTGTATTGTGGCAGCTGTCGCATTGCTTGACCGCATTCTTCTTGATCGTCAGTCGATGGGCGTCAATCCCGTTGCTGATATCCATCCGGCCGAGAAATGTTATCCTGGCGTCTGCGCCCTTCCTGTTCAGCTGTTTAACAATGTTCCAGAGTTCAGAAGAGTCGATACCGTCACCGTGGGCGTCCATCCTCCCGGAAAGACCTTCATAATTGATTCCCAGAAGCTCCAGCATCTGTTCCTCTGTAAAGGGCTCACCCGTATTCTGGTCATAGAGTCTCAGGTAGATTCCCTTCTCGGAGTCAGGAGAATGGCATGCAGCGCATGCTACGGCGCTCAGATGAAGAGCAGAGTTGGGGAGCCACTGTTTATGCGCGTCTTCCGCCTCCTTGTGGCAGCCGAGACATGCTTTTCTTATCTTATCCGTCATGGCGGCGGCCTCGACCTCATGTGCGAAATGGCACGCAGAGCAGAGGGGCGCCTTATGTTCACCACTGGTCCTCGCCATGCCGTGAACGCTTTGCGAATAGACCTTGAATGTATTCTCGTGGCATTTTCTGCACGGTACGCCGCTCATGGTGTCATACACGGCTTTTGGTCCTACTGAATGGAACCCGTGGCAGTCCGTGCAGACGGGCGCTTTCAGATTGCCTTCTCTGACCATTGTGGAGTGTATGCTCCGGCTGACGGCTGTGTACTTGTCGGGATGGCATTTTTTGCATGCCACCGACACTGCAATCGAATGTTTGCGGCTGCTGTCGAACTTTTTTAATGGGTGGGACTTCATCGAAAAATCAGTATGACAATCAGAACAGGCATGGCGGTTGTGAACAGAGGCGCTTAATAGTGTCTCGTCAATATAAAGTGACAGCTTCTCTCCATTGTTTAATCTTTTGCTGATTTTTTGTTCGTGGCAGATAAGGCAGTGCTGATTACCGGTTTCGGCGGGTCTCCATTCGGCAATGCGCTTTACGTTGTGAGCGCCATGGCATTTTGTGCATAACGGGGGTGCGTTTATTTTGTTTGTCAGGTAAGCATGGACCGGATTTGCCCTGAGTTTTCTGTCTGTATGGCAGTTTCCGCAGACTTCGGCTGTTTCCAGTTCAAAGGCGCTTCTGCTTGCAAACGCCCGGCCGGGATGAGTCGCCATCGATACTTTCCCGTGGCAGTCGGTACAGCGCAGAAAGGTGTGAGCGGAATTGTTGAAATCATCTGTATAAACGAAAACCGAAAGTCTCTCCCTGTTCATGAATATCTTTTCCAGCCCTTTTGATGTGTGGCAGGTTATACACATCGGGGAGTTTTCCAGGACGGTTGCCTTCCTGGCGCTTGCATACTCCGGAATGGCCAGAAGTAGTGTTATGGCGGCTGTCAACGGCAGAAGAAATATATACAGCAAGCCGAATACCGGGCCGAAAAGAACAAGGGCGAGAGTGCCTTTTTCCACCTTTGTTTCAGAACTCTTAATAATCATTTTCATACCTCCTTTCATTGGATTTTTTAAGAAAACAGCATTTTTATGCCTCCTTTCCCGAAAGATAATTCGCATTCAGGCGGAATATCGCCTGCATCTTAATTAAGCATGTGTATAAAGTCAAAGTTTCTGTCTGCCATTCCTGCAGTCCTTAAGCCGGTCGAAGCGACTCTCGCGAGGACTTACATCGAGAATCCAGTGGTTTCAATGCCTTCTGGATGCCCGAGACCCCCGATCGGAGTCGAGGGCAGGCTTCGGGCATGACAAAAACAAAAAATGGCAATTTATACACAGACTCTAATTTAATCATAACAGGATAAAAATGCTAAAACAATTGGTATAAATTCTTATACGGCATAGGGAAAATATCCTATTACGGATAGAATGTTGAGTAAAAAGCAGGAGGAAACACTGTTGTTAATGTATTTCATATAATACTGGGGCATACGATAAACGGGAGGCGGGCAACTGTTGCAATTATGATACAATTTTCTTTCAAAAGACACACTATCTCTTAGCCCCAGAGGATATCCGAAAGAAAGATTCTTCTCGTATTACGTAACTTTTGGTGAAAATAGAGACTGCGATTCCGGTAATTTCAACCTTTGCGGTCGGGCTCCTCCCGACAAGACGCTTCACTGCTCTGATTTTCAGGCTGTTTGCGTATGCGGGACTGGTAATTTTCAGCTTCCCTGGAGCGTTTCTTGAGCTCTGCAGTAGTCGTAAAGCCCATCACCTTTAGTTCTCGCAATATCTCTTTTCTGGACAATTCTTTCACCATGAAATGTATCAAACAAATACCATGCCGGAATATCACCTGCCTGAATAAAGGTGAGGAGGAAGATGCAGGTTTATTCTACAAGCATCCCCATGCATACTTCATCGATATATTCATGCCCGATTCTTATCTGCTTCCGTCTGATACATTCTTCTTTAAACCCGGCCTTGCTGAAGACGTGAAGGGAGCGTTTGTTCGTGGTGAAAATGCAGGCCGTCAGTTTTTTGAACCCGTGTTCCCGCGCCCATCCGATAGCGTAATCTAACATCCCAGTGCCGATTCCGAGCCCCCTGTACGCCTCTATCAGATGCAGCCCCACATTCAGAATGTGGGCTGAGCGTGGTCTGCGTCCATAGTCCGCCTGTATGGCGGCAAGACATCCGATAACGGCATTATTTGCAATCGCGACCAGAAGGAGGTTGTTTTGCCGGTCCATCCCGAGGATATAGTCCCTTGCCGATTCCTCATCCTTGCCGTATTGTTCCATCAGGACATAACTGCGTTCAGGGGAAATAGACCTCACCGTGCTTATTATTGCACCGGCGTCTTCAGGTGCCGCGGGCCTCAAGGTGATTTCCTCGCCGTTTTTAGCCGAAAATTTCAGAACCTCCAGCATGGCAATCCTTTCCCCGTGCTTAAGCCCGGGTAATCCTTTATTGTTTATAATAACAGGGTAATCGAATTGTTTTTTAAGAAATACAGCATATCGATATTTATAATGAATAAGTCTTTTTTGCTATATGCCTTTCTTTTTCAACTTACTACGTAATGATTTCTTTGTCAATCCGTCTGTTTTGTCTGTCTTCCTCCATCCCTGTTGAGTCGCCCGTCGCCCCAAGTGAAAATCGACCCGAAACAGGTTCTTGCCATCGGGTCAACGCATTGACAGGCCCGGCATTAAATTGCTAAAATAATTTCTATTTTTTAAAGAAGGGAGTGATACATGAATGCCCCTAATAAGGGTACGCGAAAATGATTCGCTCGAAAACGCCCTCAAAAGATTCAAAAAACAGTGTGAAAAAGAAGGAACTCTTTCCGAGGTAAAGAAACGGGAGTTCTATGAAAAGCCGAGCGTGAAGAAAAAAAAGAAGGCCATTGCAGCAAGGAAGAAGGCATTGAAAAGAACCAGAATGCCGGTGAGATAAGATGTCACTTTCGCTGCGGATTGATGAGGATTTCAGGAAAGCATTGAAGGAGTCCGATACTGTGAGGAAATCGGTATTGAGACTGGTAAAGGCCTCGGTAAAGAACCGCGAGATAGAAACGGGGCGTACGCTTTCCGATGAAGACATAGTATCAATTTTTTCAACCTTGGCAAAACAGTGCCGCGAATCGATAGAGCAGTTTTCCAAAGGCGGTAGGGACGACCTTGCTGAACAGGAGAGAAGCGAACTGGCAATTCTCAAATTATATATGCCGGAACAGCTCTCCGTCGGAAAACTCGACGAGATGATCCTCCAGGCGATAAAAGATGTGTCAGCCGGTGATATTGCGGACATCGGCCGGGTTATGAAGGTGCTTATGCCCCGGATAAAAGGCCTTGCCGACGGTAAACTGGTAAACAACAGGGTAAGAGAACTACTGGAGTCACCCGAATTTAATCATGAAACTTAAAGATATATATAAGAAAGCGGTAACTGTGGGCATTAATAGTGACCCAAGAGGAAGAGATACCGTCTCAAAGGTTCTCCAGCGCGCGGAAAAGGAATACTCCGAGCTTAAACCGGACGAGAAGGACCTGTTTGACCTTAAATCACTCGAAAATCCATATGCCGACACACGTATCCTGAACGGCAGCGGGGAGGAAGAGATCAACTCTATACTTGTCGGGATAGATTGCGAGGCCGGGGAAGTCCTGCTCGTTGAAAGCCTGAGAAATAGGGGCGAAAGGGTTGACCTTATTATGTCACATCATCCGGAGGGGATGGCGTACGCGAATCTTTACTCTGTAATGCATATGCAGGCCGATATTTTAAACAGGTTCGGCGTGCCAATAAATATTGCCGAGGACCTCATGGAAACCAGGATCAACGAAGTACAGCGGAAGATAATGCCTTTCAACCATGCAAGGGCTGTGGATGCCGCGAAACTCCTGGGTTTTCCCTTTATCTGTATTCATACTCCGGCGGACAATATGGTGGCTGCTTTTCTTCAGAAACTTTTTGATGACACGAAACCTGAAACTCTTTCGGACCTGACCGGGTTGCTCAGGGAAATTCCTGAATACAGAAACGCCGCCAAAAACGGGGCGGGCCCAAGGATAATCCTTGGCTCAAAAACGAGGAAGGCCGGCAAGGTATTTGTGGATATGACAGGGGGAACCGAAGGCTCAAAGGATATATTCGGGAGCCTGACTTCCGCCGGGGTAAACACAATCGTGGCAATGCATTTAGGTGAGGAAAGCCGTAAGGAGGCCGAAAAAAACCACATCAATGTAGTTATAGCCGGTCATATATCAAGCGACAACCTTGGATTGAACCTGCTCTTCGATGAAATATTTCCGGACAAGGCCGGTCCACCGGTCAAAATACTGGAATGTTCGGGGTTCAACAGGATAATGAGGAACAGTAAAGTTTGATTGTAATTCTTTCGGACAGGTCTGCCGCCTGTCCTTGTGGCGTTGAAACAGGACCGCCATCCCGGAACAGCCCGAACAGATGTTCGCGGCACTGAAGTTCACAGGCATACGGAAGTGCGACCAGCCCGATCTCATATTGCATCACTTTTCATGTTAAGATACAGCAAAGCGCACTTCGGTAGGGGATACAATGCAGACAGAGAGACTTCTCGAAGATATTAAATCCAGGATAGATATTGTTGAGTTAATATCAGGTTTCATTCAATTAAAAAAGACCGGACAGAACTGGAAAGGTCTCTGCCCGTTTCATACCGAGAAGACCCCATCTTTCACCGTCAGCCAGGCAAAACAGATATTCCACTGTTTCGGCTGTGGCGTCGGCGGTGATGTTATCAGCTTCATGTCAAAATACGAAAATCTTTCCTTTAATGAGTCATTGGCGTTGCTGGCGAAGAAGGCCGGTATTCCCTTCACCTTTGGCAAGCCTGACAAGAAGACTCTCCAGAAGAACGAGCAGATAAGGAATTCACTCGTTGAAGCCATGAATTATTTTGCAGCGAGATTAAAGGAGTCGGAGGCAGCCGCCGGATACCTGAAAAACAGGGGGCTAAACAGTGGATCCCTGGACCTGTTTCGTCTGGGATACGCGCCGCCGGGATGGCATAACCTCTTAAAGCATTTGAGAAATTCAGGTTATCATGATTCGATAATAAAAGAAGCCGGGATGGCTGTTTCCGGCAACCGGGGATTCTACGATATGTTCAGGGAAAGGATAATCTTCCCTATTTTGAGTATCAGCGGTAATGTGGTCGGATTTGGAGGGAGGGCGTTCAATGACGCGATGCCGAAGTATATCAATTCACCCGAGACGGTTGTTTTTAAAAAATCGGATACGCTTTTCGGTCTTTATAATGCAAAAGAGGAAATATTAAAGAAAGACTATGTTATTATTGTCGAGGGATATATGGATACCATCGTCTGTTATCAATACGGATTTCGCAATGTCGTCGCCCCCCTTGGCACTTCACTGACTTCCGGCCATCTTCAGAAATTAAGGGCGCTGACAGACAAGGCCGTTCTCGTCTTTGACGGGGACGCCGCCGGGATATCCGCCGCAAAAAGGGCGCTTACGCTTATCTGCCGGATGGATTTCAGGCCGAAAGTTCTATTGCTGCCGGATAGGGAAGACCCGGACAGTTACCTGCAAAAGCACGGGGATTCCGCGTTCATGAGATTGCTTGAGACCGCGAAATCAATGATAGATTTTCTCTTCGGTGTTTCCGGTGAGGAAAAGGTCAAGACTGCAAGGGAGGCACTGGTCATGATAGCCGGGATAAAGGACCTGCTTGTCGCGGATGAAATGCTGATCGAATTGTCCGAAAAGACAAGGATTAATGAAGCTGCAATCAGGCAGGAATACAGGAAAATAAAGAACAGGCCGGTCCCACGGAGGAATGACTCATATGAAACACCTCCTTTCGCGGGTAACAGGGAAGAGCATATTCTTCTGAGCACTCTGATAGCCTTTCCCGAGAAAATTGATTATGTGCTCTCAGTGATTGACTTCGGTGAGATCAGGGATAAAACCGTGGCTTCATTGATGAAGAAACTGGCATCAATGAAAGATAAAAAAGACCTTGCAGGTTTACTCGATGATGTTGATGAGCAGGAAAGGTCCCTCTTTACTAAACTCTCCGTTGATCCTGGCTTTGATATGGAACATGCCGACAGGAATATAGAGGACTGTATTGAAAGAATCAAGGAAAATAAGCTTGACGAAAGGTTCCGTCTGGCGGAGGTGTCGGGTGACATTAAGCACATTAACTCTCTGTTAATTGAGAAGCAAAAATTAATCAAGGAAAAAGAACTATGAGAGATTTTTATGATTACAATAATGAAGCCGATGAAGAGCATGATGAAGACAAATTTGAGGAAGAGACCGAAGAAGAGAGTGAAGAAGAGACAGATGAAGAGACAGATGAAGAGACAGATGAAGAAGTCGATGACAGCGAAGGCAAGGACAGCGAAGGCAAGGACAGCTTTTTAGTAGAAGGGAAACACGATCCGATAAAAATTTATTTAAAGGAAATGGGGGGAGTGCCCCTGCTTACGAAACAGGGCGAGGTCGAAATAGCCAAAAGGATGGAACTGGGGAAAGAGAAAGTCGCAAGGGCTGTTTTTTCACTCTCTTTTGCCCTGAAAAAAATCATAGCGCTCGGGAAGATGGTTGAAAACGGAGAGGCGCCAGTGGAGGAGATTTTGCTGAACGGAGACGATGAGGATGATGAGATCCTTGAATCCGAGAGGAAGAGATTTTCCAATATCACACATGATATAAAGGTGCTCTATCATAAGAGAATTATGCTTAAGAAGTCGGCCGGAAAAGACGATGCTTCGCAGAGAAAAAATAATGTGGCGATCGCAGAAAACGCGGAGCTTATCTTTGAGAAAATCCGTCAGTTGAGACTGAAAGATGAAGTACTGAAAGCCTTTGCTGAAGAACTCAGGAAAACCGCGAAGTTTATCGATGAGATAAACAGGCAGATGACTTCCATAAAAAGGCGGGCGAGGCATCTCGGATTTAATATTGAAGAGCTTAAAGAGGGAAACCCGGCCGCGAAATCCAGCAACGGTGCGATAAATGATGAAATAAGCAGGCTTGGCGCGGAGTACTCGAATTACGGGAAAGAGATCACAAAAAAGGAAAACTTTTTAGGTATAAATTACGATGAGATTAAAAAGGCGCTTAAAATCATGGTCGCCGGAGAAGAGGAGATCAGCGAGGCAAAGAGCGCTTTGGTGGAAGCCAACCTGAGGCTTGTTATAAGTATTGCCAAGAGATATCTTGGTAGGGGGCTTGGATTTTCCGACCTGATTCAGGAAGGCAACATAGGCCTCATGAGGGCGGTTGATAAATTTGAATACAGGCGTGGATACAAATTCAGCACATATGCCACATGGTGGATAAGGCAGGCGATTACAAGGGCGCTCGCCGACCAGTCCAGAACCATCAGAATCCCGGTGCATATGGTGGAGTCTATCAACAGGATGACAAAGGGGACCAGGGAACTCGTCCAGGAAAAAGGGAGGGAGCCTTCATCCGAAGAAGTAGCCGAAAAATTAAATATCCCGGTCGAAAAAGTGAAGGCGATGCTGAAAGTTTCCAAGGAGCCTATCTCTCTTGAAACACCTATAGGAGCCGAGGAAGACAGTCACCTCAGAGATTTTATCGAGGACAAGGCGACAAAGTCTCCCCTTGATATCGCCATTCAGGACGACATGAAAAAGAATATAGAGAAGGCGTTATCTTCATTGAGTCTGAAGGAGCAGAGCATTATAAGAAAAAGGTTCGGAATTGGCGAGGATGTGCCGCATACGCTTGAAGAAGTCGGGCTTGAATTCGAGGTGACGCGTGAGAGGATAAGGCAGATCGAAGTTAAGGCGATAAGGAAATTAAGACATCCGTCGAGAAATAGGTGGCTGAGGGCGTTTATCGAGAGCCCTTGACTTAAAATATCCGCGGGTTTATATTAACTAGTCGCAGGTTGTTAAGCAGAGGCACTGAAATTAGTTCAGTTAATGGGCCTTTGCATGCTGTTTAGTAAATCTTTACATAGCAGGGCCCATAGCTCAGCTGGTAGAGCTACCGGCTCATAACCGGTTGGTCCCAGGTTCGAGTCCTGGTGGGCCCACCATTTCTCTGGAGGACTGGTGAAAGATCTTCTGAAGCTTCTGATTGAATTACAAAAGAGAGATTCCGAAATTCTCAAAAAGCGCATATTTATCGATAACGTGCCGAAACGTATCCATGAGGTCGATGAGCCTCTTGCAGAGGCTTGGCGGGAACTCGAAAAGCTGAAGCAGCACAGTGAAGACATGTTAAAGAAAAAACGCGAAAAGGAAGCAATCCTTGATGATATCAACGAAAAGATAGCAAAGTTGAAATCCCGGGTATCCGATATAAAGACAAATAAAGAATATCAGGCGCATCTCAAGGGGATTGAAGCTCTTGAAGAGAAAATCAGCGATGTCGAGGAAGAAATATTATCGGCCATGGTGGATATTGACGTTATTTTAAACGAGCAGAAAGAAAAAGAAGAAAAAGTTAATCTCGAAGAAAAAAAAATAACCGCCTTTAAAAATGAACTTGATCAGGAAGTGGAAATATATCAGAAAGAATTAAACGTTCTGATGGAAGAAAGAGACAGCCTGTCCGCATCAATAGAGCCGGATATTTATAAGACCTACATGACGCTTCTTGATTCCGGAAATGGTCTCGCCGTTACAAACGCAAAGGATGAGATATGCCTGGGATGCAATATGAATATGCCGCCGCAGCTATTTGTGGAAATCAGAAAAAATGAAGAAATAATTCAATGTCCCCAATGTTACCGCATACTGTATTATCCAGAAGAGACATGATTGGAAATCCTGTCTGAAATCCCCCCCCTTTCAATATTTAATCAAATATTATATAATAATTAAAATTTATTATAGGCTGAAGCAGAACAGGTGGTCGCCTGATCAGTCTCACCCGGATAAAAGGTGCGAATTTTATCTTTTAACCAGGAGAGGAATTGATCAGGAGGAAAGTCCGAGCTCCACAGGGCAAGGCGCTCCATAACACGGAGTCCCGGTAACGGGAAGGAAAGTGCCGCAGAAAGGGAAACCACCTCCGGCAGTGCCGGGGGAAAGGGTGAAAAGGTGTCTGCCGGCAAAACCGGTGGATCCGTCTTTTATAAGGCGGAAGGTAAGAGCTCACCAGTGTTTCGGGTAACCGGGGCAGCTTGGTAAACCCCGCCTGGAGCAAGGCCAAATAGGTTCCACTTTGAGAGGGGCCCCCTCGAATCAGCGGTAAGACTGCTGAGGTGGAACGGGTTGGGCCGCAAGAGCCTGATTGCAAAATCAGGCCATAGATGAATGACCACAGCCCGTTTTACGGGACACAGAACTCGGCTTATGGTCTGCTTCAGCTTATTTAAGAACCGAATTTATCGGGAATTGTAATATTACCCGATAGAAAGGATTACGTGGAAGATCACAAACTGAAAGTTTTCTGTACAGTAGCCGAGACTAAAAGTTTTTCGAAGACATCGGAGATTATTCACCTCACTCAGCCCGCTGTTAGCCTTCAGATACAGGCGCTTGAGGAAATCTATGAAACAAAGCTCTTTGACCGGTCGAGCAGCACTGTCAGCCTGACACCTGCCGGCGAGGTGTTATATAAATACGCAAAAGAGATACTCGCTCTCTATGCGTCCGCTGAGAAAGTCATAGGGGACATAACGGGGCTTGTAAAGGGTAGTATCAGTATCGGCGCAAGCAGCACAATAGGAAACTATCTTCTCCCTGGCGTTATAACCGACTTTAAAAAGACACATCCCAAGATCAGGATACATATGCTTGTCGGGAATACCAAGAGGGTGATCGAATTCCTGAACTCGGGGAATATCGATCTCGGTCTTGTTGAGGGGGAAGTTACCAGGCAGAAGATGATGGTGGAGAAGCTGATCCCTGATGAGCTGCTGGTTGTTGTGCCGTCTTTCCATCCATGGGCGAAGAAAAAGGAAATATCGATCAGTGACCTTATAAAGGAGCCCTTTATCCTCCGGGAGGGAGGGTCCGGCACCAGGCAGATGATAGAAAAATTTCTGGCCGGTCACGGAATTTCCGCCCAGGACATGAAGATATCGATGGTTCTCGGAAATACAGAGGCGATTAAGGGAGCGGTTGAAAACGGCCTTGGAGTTTCCATGCTTTCGCGTTGGGCCGCAAGGAAGGAATGCAAATACGGGACACTTCAGCTCATCAGGATAAAAGAAGGCAAGGTGCCCAGGGAATTTTCGCTGATTCTCAACAAGAACTCTGTATCATCCCATGCAGTCGATGAATTTCTTACATATCTGAAATCATATACGTTTGATAAACTGCTTTAATAATGCCCGGCGCGGTGTCCGAATATTTTTAAAATCATGGGGAAAGATTTGACGACAATGCATCATTTTACAGAACTCAATTATGAAGAGATATGCAATACACTTATCTCCGTCCTTCTCGCCTCAAAAAATGCGGGGAATGCAATATTGGATGTATATAACACACCCGATTTCACTGTTGAGCATAAGGATGACAGTTCTCCATTAACACTGGCGGATAAAGAGTCTCACCGGATCATAGCAGACCGGCTTTCCATGCATCCGCTGAACATCTTTCCGGTTTTAAGTGAAGAGGGTAGGGACATTCCTTATGAAGAGAGGAAAGACTGGGACCTTTTCTGGCTCGTCGATCCCCTGGATGGGACAAAGGAATTCATAAACAGAAACGGAGAGTTTACCGTCAATATAGCGCTGATAGATAAGGACAGACCAGTCCTGGGCGTTGTGTATGTTCCTGTGAAAGATACTTTTTATTACTGTGCGGTGGGCATAGGCGCATATAAGCTTTCGATGGGTAGCACTGTCATGGATGAACAGGCGGAAGGCGGCGGATCAAGGTATTTTGAGGGCCTGGTCAATACTTCCGAAAGGCTAAAAATAGATAAGAAGCGCTCCGGCGGCGAAGACGATGCTCCCCGGGTCTCGGTAATCGGGAGCCGTTCGCACATGTCAAAAGAGACGGAAGAATATATAAACGGACTGAAAGATAAATATGGTGAAGTTGAGTTCATAGCCGCCGGCAGTTCGCTGAAGTTTTGTCTTGTAGCGGAAGACAGCGCTGATATATACCCGAGATTCGGGCCGACTATGGAATGGGATACGGCGGCGGGACAGGCGGTTGTGGAGCAGGCGGGAGGCAGAGTATTGAGCATGGAGAGCAACGAACCCTTAAAATACAATAAAGAAAATTTGCTGAACCCGTATTTCGTGGCCGGAAAGACAGACTTCATTTTATAACCGGGGCTTTTGATTGACAGGCGGTCGCAGGGGAAATAGTTCCGGCATCGGGAATTATATTACATAACCGGCATGTATCATGCCTTCATGTGTGATCTGCAAGTCAATGCTTCCGAGAGCATCATGAAGCTGTCGGGATATTAATTATATGAAAAAGATTGCAAACTTTTTATTTGAAGCCGGCATGCTCAAACGTACGCCGAGGACCGGTTTCCAGTTTCTGGGGTCAGGGTCTGAATCCGTAGCGGAGCATATATTCAGGGCTGTGTATATAGGATATACACTCGGTTCTCTGACGGAAGATGTTGATACCGACAGAATTGTTAAAATGTGTCTGTTCCATGACCTTCCCGAAGCGAGAACCGGCGACCTGAATTATGTGAACAAAAAGTATGTGAAGGCGGATAGTGAGAAGGCCGTGAATGACCTGGCCGGGACTCTGCCGTTCGGCAGTGAAATCAAGGGACTTATACTGGAGTTTGAGAAAGGCGAAAGTATTGAGGCAAAGCTTGCCTATGACGCCGACCAGCTTGAGCTGATACTTGCACTGAAGGAATACAAGGACCTCGGCAATAAATATGCCGATGAATGGCTTGGATTCGCCCTGAAGCGCCTTAAAACCGATATAGCCAGGGAACTGTCAAAGACGATTCTCGAAACCGATTCCTCTATGTGGTGGTTCTCGGATAAAAGTGACTGGTGGGTGAACGGGAAACATGAGACAGAAAATAAGTAGCAGTTCAGCCTTTTTGTCTGTTCCTTCCGTCCCCTGCCTTGTGTATAACATTGGATGAAGTTGTCTCCAGAAAAAACCCTCTTCGGATTCTTGTTCTAGAGCCATATTACGGCGGGTCGCACAGATCATTTCTCGATGGACTGAAGCGGCTTCCATTTGAGTTTGAGTTTATGACACTGCCTGCACGCAAATGGAAATGGCGCATGAGGCTTGCGGCGCCTTATTATGCCGGGAAGATGCATGAAACCGGGCGGCGCTTCGACCGGATATTGTGCTCCGCATTTGTAGATGTGGCGGCTTTTCGGGGGTTGGCGCCGGCATGGGTGCGGGAGGTGCCGATCCTGACATATTTCCATGAAAACCAATTCGCATATCCAGTGCAGGTAGCGGACGAACGTGATTTCCACTTTGCATTAACGAATATGACCACTGCGCTTGCTTCGGACAGACTTGCATTCAATTCCTCTTACAATCTTAATTCTTTTCTTGAAGGGATTGAGGGCCTCCTGAAGAAATCCCATGATCTGAAGCTGGAAACCCCCTGTGAGATCATACGCGCTAAGTCGAGGGTACTGCCGCCCGCAATCGATTTTTCAGATATCGACGGCGCGGAAGCACCGGACAGGG
>VAPF01076113.1_pt1 | contig 19654 bp, 20 predicted proteins | sample 3393931 | NCBI WGS metagenome assembly VAPF01 (sample SAMN08290437, study PRJNA428436) | hydrothermal vent metagenome | isolation source: Deep-sea hydrothermal vent chimney | place: Atlantic Ocean: South-mid Altantic Ridge | depth 2773 m m | reverse complement strand
TCCCAATCCTTAGGCTTTCCTGGAGGTAAATCGTCCATAATATTTTTAATTTGAGCCGCATCAATCGTTTCAAATTCCATTAAAGTCTCTGTCATAATTTCGAGTTTATCTGCATGCTCTTTTAAAATATCTTGAGCTCGCTTATAGTTACGATCAATTAATTTTCGCATTTCAGCATCAATTAAACGAGAGATCTCTTCCGATACATTTGCATTACGAGAGTGCCCCATAAAACCAGCGTTCTCTTCATCCTCATACATTAACGGACCAAGCGCTTCTGACAATCCCCACTTCGTAACCATATTGCGCGCAATACTGGTTGCACGCTCAATATCATTACTGGCTCCCGTTGTAACAAGATCCGCGCCGTAAATCTGCTCTTCTGCCACGCGACCGCCATACAAACTCGACAGCTGGCTTTCCAGTTTTTGCTTGCTGTAACTGTAAACATCTTCTTCGGGCAGATACATCGTCACACCTAAAGCACGCCCACGAGGCATAATGCTGACCTTATAAACAGGATCATGCTCTGGCACCAAACACCCTACAATCGCATGACCCGCCTCATGATAGGCCGTCATTCGACGCTCTTTTTCACTCATGATCATACTTTTGCGCTCAACGCCCATCAGTATTTTATCTTTCGCTTGCTCAAAATGCTTTTGAGTGACTAACTTATCATTATTTCTTGCCGCAAACAGTGCCGCCTCATTCACTAAATTTGCCAAATCTGCCCCAGAAAAGCCAGGCGTACCACGTGCGATATAAGCTGGCCTTACATCTTCAGATAAAGGAACCTTACGCATATGAACTTTTAAAATTTGCTCACGCCCTTTAATGTCAGGTAAGCCTACAGAGACTTGGCGGTCAAAACGCCCTGGGCGCAACAGAGCAGAATCCAATACATCGGCACGGTTAGTCGCGGCAATAACAATCACCCCTTCATTGCCCTCAAATCCATCCATTTCAACCAAAAGCTGATTTAACGTTTGCTCACGTTCATCATTTCCGCCACCGCCCATTCCTGAACCACGACTGCGACCAACGGCATCAATTTCATCAATAAAAATAATACAAGGGGCGTGTGCTTTTGCCTGTTCAAACATATCTCTTACGCGAGACGCACCCACCCCAACAAACATCTCTACAAAATCAGAACCAGAGATCGTAAAGAAAGGTACCTTGGCCTCTCCCGCAATGGCTTTCGCCAAAAGAGTTTTACCTGTCCCTGGAGGGCCTACCATTAATACACCACGAGGAATATTTCCACCCAAGCTTTGATACTTTCCTGGATCCTTTAAGAAATCAATTATTTCTCCCACTTCCTGCTTGGCTTCATCAACGCCCGCAACATCGTCCAACGTTATCTTAATTTGTTCATCCGTCAACATTTTGGCTTTACTTTTACCAAAAGACATTGGGCCACCCTTACCACCCATTCCGCCGCCCATCGACTTCATAAAGAAAATCCAAACACCAATCAGTAACAGCATAGGAAACCAGGAGATAAATATTTGCATCAGAATACTTTGCTTTTCAGGTGGCTTAGCGCTTATTTTAACTCGATTATCCAGCAAATCACCCATCAAACCAGGATCACCAGGGCTATAAGTCGTAAAGGCTTTTCCATCGACATAAACACCACGAATGGTCGGCCCTTCAATCGAGACTTGACTGACTTGTCCTTGATGAATTTGATCAATAAAGTCGGAATAATCAACACGACTTGATGTGGTACTGCCCTGCCCACTAAAGTGATTAAACACAGACATCAGCACCATCGCAGCAACGGCCCAAATCAACATATTCTTTAACATATCATTATTCATTGGCTACCCTTAACCATTCGTTAACCTAAAAATACAAGCCGATTACTTTAACACAATTCTTCATAAAAATATCTTATGTCTAAAAATTATAAACAAGCCCTTATTTTTTACCACGAGCCAATAAGTATATTTCCTTGCTTCTTGAGCGTGAGGCATCTGGCTTTCTTGTAATTACTTTTTTATATTTTGATTTCAATGTTGCTAAAAGTTGATCATACCCTTCGCCTTGAAACACCTTCATTAATAAATCACCATTTTTTTTCAAAACCTGATCTGCTAAATCAACACACAGCTCAACCAAATACATCGCACGAGGAATATCGACCCCCTTGTTACCACTCATATTTGGCGCCATATCAGACATTACCACATCCACATCACGACCATCCAAAGAAGAAAGTAAGTGATCGTAAACCTCCTCCTCTCTAAAATCTCCTTGAATAAAGGTGATGCCAGCAAATGGCTCCACGGGCAAAATATCCAGAGCAAACACTTCACCCTTCGCTCCCACCTTATGAGTCGTCCACTGTGACCAACCTCCAGGCGCCGCACCTAAATCGACAACGCACATGCCCGATTTAAATAAAGCATCCTTCTTATCAATTTCTTGAAGTTTATAGACAGCACGTGAACGCCAGCCTTCTTGTCTTGCTTTTTGCACATAAGGATCATTAAAATGCTCTTTTAACCACACATCACTCGATTTACTTCTCGCCATAATAAAATTTCTACTACAATATATAAATTACTTAAATAAGAATCATAACGGAATATTCAATGAGCCAACCTGAAAAACTTTCAAATAACCAAAAAAAATACCTTCGCGGAATTGCACACGGCTTAAACCCCATGATCATGATTGGTGCAAACGGAGTAACTGAAAGCCTTATGGAAGAACTTGAAGGTACGCTCAGCCACCACGAAATTCTAAAAATCAAAATTGCCGCTGCGGATCGAGATGAACGTCAAAAAATTACGGAACGCATACTTAACGAAACTGGCGCACTGCTGGTACAAGCCGTTGGAAAAACCTGCATTATCTATCGTCAAAATGAAGAAACAGAACTTCCATTGCCTAAAAAATAACCAACAATCAAATCTCATTAAATGAGCGTAATCACGCTCATTTATCATTCATTCTAAACAATCCAATCCTTTTGCTAAATCGGCTTTAATGTCCTCAATCGACTCAAGCCCAACCGAAATTCGAACTAAATTATCGGTAATACCCGCCTTAATACGATCCGTTGGTTCGACCCGACAATGCGTTGTGGTGGCAGGGTGCGTAATACTGGTTTTCACATCCCCCAGATTTGCGGTAATCGACAGCATTTGAGTTTGATCAATCACGAACCACGCTTCCGCTTGCCCCCCTTTGACTCGAAAACTCACCAAACCGCCTCCTGAGGATTGCTGCTTACATGCCAGCTCATATTGAGGATGCGAGGTTAAGCCTGGGTAAAACACTTGCTCTACCGCAGGGTGTTTAGACAACCATTCCGCCAACACTAAAGCGCTTTGGCAGTGTGCTGCCATTCGAATTGAAAGCGTTTCGAGTCCTTTTAAAAATATCCACGCATTAAAAGGGCTCATGCTTGGCCCCGCAGTACGCATAAAGGCTCTTACATGCTCTTCCACAACGGCTTCGGACCCGACAACGGCTCCGCCAATACCCCGTCCTTGACCGTCTAAAAACTTGGTTGCCGAATGGATAACAATGTCTGCGCCTTGCTCTAACGGTCTTTGCAAAATGGGGGTACAAAAGCAGTTATCCACAATGAACAAACTGTCGCTCTTTTTTGCCAAGGCACTGATGGCACTCATATCTGCAATTTCAGTAAGTGGGTTCGAGGGTGTTTCTAAAAACAGCGCCTTTGTGTTCGGCTGAATTGCGCTCTCCCACTCCGAAAAATCCGTTTGAGAAACAAACGTGACCTCAATGCCAAACTTTGCTAAATACTTATTAAACAGCACCTTGGTTGTACCAAAAATACTTTGCGAAGAGACCACGTGGTCTCCCTGCTGTAACAGCGCCATAAATGTGGCTAAAATCGCCGCCATTCCTGAAGCCGTCGCCACACAGGATTCACCCCCTTCCATTAAGGCCAAACGCTGTTCAAAGGTTCGAACCGTTGGATTGGTAAAACGTGAATAGACATTTCCTTTCTCTTCACCGCTAAAACGAGCCGCCGCCTGCGCTGCTGACTGATAGCGAAAACTGGAGGTTGGAAAAATGGCTTCACTGTTCTCTTGTTCATGCGTTTGCTCATAGCCCGCACGAATTGCTAAGGTTTCAATATTAAATGAATTCATTCCTACTCTCTAACTGCCATTATAAATACCCACGGTTTCCTGACCTTGTGCTTTTTTAGATGTTTGCGCATCATCGTTACGTGCCGTATCAATGGATGCTAAATACTCAGGCGTAATATCTCCCGTGACATACACGCCACTAAAACAAGAGGTATCAAATACTTTAATGTCTGTATTACCCACGCCCACCGATTGAATCAAATCGTCAAGGTCTTGATAGATTAATTTATCTGCACCAATCACCTCGGCAATCTCTTCGGTTGTACGATTATGTGCAACCAACTCTGTTGGAGAGGGCATATCAATACCATACACATACGGGTAACGAACCGCGGGGGCTGCGGAGGCAAAATAGACTTTTTTAGCCCCTGCTTCTCGTGCCATTTGCACAATTTGCGCAGAGGTTGTTCCTCGCACAATGGAATCATCAACCAATAAAACATTTTTACCCTCAAACTCTAAATCAATGGCATTTAACTTTTGACGCACCGATTTTTTTCGCAACTGCTGCCCTGGCATAATAAACGTACGACCAATATAACGGTTCTTAATAAACCCTTCTCTGTAAGGGGAGCCTAAACGAGAAGCCAGTTCTAACGCAGACGTTCGACTGGTATCAGGAATCGGCATCACGACATCAATGTCATGGTCTGGCCACTCTTTTAAAATTTTATCCGCTAACGTCTCCCCCATGCGTAAGCGGGACTTATACACGGAAATATTATCAATCATTGAATCTGGACGCGCAAAATAAACAAATTCAAAAATACAAGGAGACAGTTGAGGATTTTTTGCACACTGCTGATACGTTATTTCACCGTCATCGGTAATCACAACGGCTTCACCCGGTGCCAAATCTTTTTCTAAGGTAAAGCCCAGCCCAGTAATAGCAACCGATTCCGATGCGACCATATAATCCGTACCATGAGCCGTTTCACGCTTTCCCACCACCACTGGGCGTAAGCCAAACGGGTCTCTAAAGGCAAACACGCCAAACCCAGAAATCATGCCTACTGCCGCATAGCCTCCACGCACACGCTTGTGTAAAGTTCGAATCGAATTAAACACGTCTTCAGAATCCACAAACAACTTTTTTTGTTGCATCAACTCATGCGCAAAGACATTCAATAAAACTTCTGAATCGGAGTTGGTATTTAAGTGGCGCAAATCTTGACGATAAATCTCTTGTGCCAACTTGTCCGCATTGGTTAAGTTACCGTTGTGCCCCATTGCGATACCATAGGGCGAATTTACATAAAAAGGTTGTGCTTCTGCACTCGAAGAAGAGCCTGCCGTTGGATAGCGAACATGCCCTATTCCAATGTTGCCATGCAAATCACGCATATGGCGCGTACGAAAAACGTCTTTAACCAAACCATTGTCTTTACGTTGAAAAAAACGCCCTTCTTGGCTTGTTACAATCCCCGCGGCATCTTGCCCTCGGTGTTGTAAAACAGTTAATGCATCATAAATTTCTTGGTTGACAACTTGACCTCTCGCCAAGACGATTCCAACAATCCCGCACATGTTTATACACTCTCTATACTTAGAGAAACCTACATAAATAGGCTTCTAGGCTTCATTCAATTTAACTGCACAACCTCAGACTGGGTATACAACTTTTTATCTATACTTTGTTTTGCTTGCTCAGCTTCTGCTTTTGAAAAATAAGGCCCTACTCGAACCGAATGTCTTCCACTGGTTTCAAATGTTTTAATGGTCACATCATACAAACCGTCCAAACGCCCCAGTAAATCATTGGCTACCTTAATGTCTTTATATGTCATGACTCGAACAATCCACCGTTTTGTTTTGTTTTTTTCAGATTGTTCAGCCCCTTTTGATGTCGCACCATCTTTTAAGACAATTACTGTTTTAGTGTTAGAACCTTCTTCAGACAAAGTAGATACTTGCTTAACCAAAGGTCGCTCAACGGTTTTTTGAATAGGAATCGCAGCTTCAGGTTCAAAATCCACAGGCTCTCCAAACCAGACAGGAACCAACACAACCAACAACACCAACCAAATAATAGCACCCGTTAATCGGTATTTACTCACCTCGTCCATTGTACCGCTCTCTTAACCATTCTCACAATAAATCTAACCTTCGATCCAAACAACCATACACTTGTGATACCGTAAAAAAGGATCCCCAAACCAACACCGGAAAATTCGACGCTTTTTGAGCAGACACGACTGCCTTCACCATCGTTTCTTGAGGTGAAATGCAACACTCTGAAACGCCAGCACGCCTCAACAACACTGTCAACGCTTCTAAAGAGCTTGCTCTAGGAATGGATAAATCCACAATCAACCAGTTCTGTACAAAAGGCGCAATCATTTTAATCATTGGCAATGCGTCTTTATCATTCAGTACTGAAAAAATGGCTGTATACCCTACGCCTGAATTATCCGAAGAGATTTGCTCTAAATAATGAGCCAATGCCTGTGCAGACTGTGGGTTATGCGCAACATCCACCAACCAAGGCTGGCCTTGAACTTGAAAACAATCCAATCGCCCGGGGTGCTTCGCTTGTTGCAAACCCGTACAAATCGCCTCCTTACCAACCTTTAAACGCTCTTGCAGTGATAATAACGCCACCACACCTGCGGCATTTTGCCACTGAAACGCCCCTTTTAAACAAGGGGGGGGGAAATTTTGTAAATCCATATGTGATGCATTAATAAAGGCCTCTGATACCCCTATAATTGACCAGCTTTCTTGTGAGCAGTCCAAAGTAAAATCTGTATTCAACTGCATTAAAGGCACAGCATGTTGTTTCGCATACGCCAGCAAGCTTTCAGGTGGCGCATCGTCAGAACATACCGCCAAGGTTCCTGAGCGTGTAATGCCCGCTTTTTCAGTTGCAATCACACTGCGATCATCACCCAGCCACTCAACGTGGTCAATGCCAATGGCGGTAATTAATGCGGCATCGGCATCCACGATATTCACCGCATCCAGTCGTCCGCCTAATCCAACTTCCAAAACCACCACATCAAGCGAAGCGTGTTTAAATATTGACAACGCTGCGAGGGTTGCAAACTCGAAATAGGTTAATTTTACCCCCCCCCTTGCCGTCTCAATTTGATCAAAAGCCTGTATAATCTTCGTATCGTTTACTGGCACGCCATCAATTTGAATGCGTTCATTAAAACATTGAATATGAGGGGATGTATAGGCTCCGACGCGATAGCCAGCCGCCTTTAAAATAGCAACCAGCATGGCGACGCTGGAACCTTTCCCGTTGGTTCCTGCCACACTGATCACAAAAGGCGCAGGAGAAAACAGGTGCATCGAGGTTGCAACCTGTCTAATACGGTCCAGCCCTAACTCAATCTCTTTGGGGTGCAATTGAAGCAACCAGTCAATCCAGTGCTGCAAGCTGGATTGACTATTAGGCGTTGTCATAATGATAGACCGTTTCTATAAATTTTATGAATACAAAAGTTACACCAGTTCAGGTTCAATCACTTCTGAAAGCATTAGTGTATTGGTACGATGCATCAACATACTGCATATTGAAGACAACTCACTTGCCAAGGCATGGCGGTGAATAATTTGATCAATCGCACCGTGCTCTAACAAAAACTCACTGCGTTGAAACCCTTCAGGCAATGTTTCACGCACCGTTTGCTCAATCACGCGAGGCCCCGCAAACCCAATAAGCGCTTTAGGTTCCGCAATATTTAGATCACCCAACATCGCAAAACTGGCGGAAACACCGCCCATCGTCGGATCAGTTAACACAGAAATATAGGGCAAGCCTTTTGCACGTAAGCGCCCTAAGACGGCACTGGTTTTGGCCATTTGCATCAATGAAAATAACGCTTCTTGCATGCGTGCGCCACCACTGGCCGAAAAACAGATAAAAGGACATTGACGCTCAATGGCTTCATTAACGGCACGCACAAACTTTTCACCCACCACCGAACCCATCGAACCGCCCATAAACTTAAATTCAAATGCGGCAACCACCACTTCCAATTCCTTGATAGTACCCACGCCTGTAATCAACGCATCTTTTTCACCCGTCGCCTTTTGCGCCGCAGAAATCCGATCTTTGTATCGCTTAATGTCTCTAAACTTAAGTACATCAACAGGCGAAATATTGGCCGAAACTTCCATAAAGCTGTCGGCATCTAAAAAGGCCATAATGCGATCACGTCCACCTAAGCGCATATGATGATCACACTTAGGACACACTTCTTGATTACGGGAAACTTCTGTACGGTACAACGTACTTTCACACTTAGGGCACTTCGTCCACAACCCTTCAGGAACCGATCCTTTACGCTGTACACCTTGTTTAATACTGGGTAAAATTTTTTCAAACCAGTTCATACTCTACTCCTGATCTTTTAAGTGCATCGGCGTTATCCAAGGCCGTGCGAAATTCTGTCATTTTATTACCAATCGCCAAGTGAATATCATAACTTCCTTTCGACTGGTTCGCTTCAATTAATTTGACCAAAGCCGAGCCAACAATCACCGCATCGCCTATTTTCGCCATTTCAAATGCCGTGGCGCCATCCTTTATGCCAAATCCAATGCCTATTGGCATATTCAACGACTGCTGCAAGCGTTTCATATTGCGAGCCACGTCCCCAACATCCAGCTCTTTTGAACCTGTTACCCCTTTTAAAGAGACGTAATAGACAAAGCCACTGCCTTTTTCATTCACCGCACTTAAGCGATTATCGGGCGTGGTAGGTGAGACCAAAAAAATACGATCTAGGTTGGCTTGCTGTAACGCTTCCAAATACCCTTTTGACTCTTCGGGCGGCATATCAACCGTTAACACCGCATCCACACCAACAGAACTGGCGGCGTTGGCAAACGCCTCATACCCTTGCGCTTCAATGGGATTCAGATACCCCATCAAAACCACGGGTGTCTCAGCGTCCTTCTCTCGAAATACTCGAACATACTCCAGCACGTCGTCCAAGCTAACATTATGAATTAAGGCACGCTCCACCGCTTTTTGAATCACAGGACCATCCGCCATGGGATCTGAAAAAGGCACGCCTAATTCAATCACATCTGCCCCCTTCTCCACTAATAGGTGCATTAACCCAACCGTCGCTTTTGGGTTAGGATCCCCTGCGGTAATGTAAGGAATTAAGGCGGTTTTTCCTGCCATTTTTAAAGTGGCTAATTTTGTATGTAATCTACTCATATATTTTTATCCACAAGGAGCGTTTAAAACTCAATTCCTTCAATTTGCGCAATGGTGTTCATGTCTTTATCACCACGACCAGAGAGATTGACCACAATCATTTTATCTTTCGATAATGTCGGTGCAAGCTTGGTAGCATACGCCAATGCATGACTAGACTCTAGGGCGGGAATAATGCCTTCAAATCGCGTTAAATCTCGAAAGCCTTGCAACGCTTCTTCGTCATCAACGGCCACGTAGTTCACTCGACCAATGTCTTTTAACCATGCATGTTCAGGCCCCACTCCAGGGTAATCCAACCCAGCCGAAATAGAGTGTGTGCCTAAAATTTGACCATTTTTATCTTGCATTAAGTAAGTACGATTGCCATGAAACACCCCCGGCTTTCCTTTGCACAAAGGGGCGGCATGTTGCCCTGTTTCTAACCCAAGCCCTGCTGGCTCAACACCGTACATTTCAACGCTGTCATCTTCCAAAAACTCATGAAACAGTCCAATGGCATTCGAGCCACCCCCCACACACGCAATTAACACATCAGGCAGTTTATTTTCATGTTGCAACGCTTGCTGTTTGGCTTCTCGTCCAATAATCGCCTGAAAATCTCTGACCATCGCAGGGTAAGGGTGAGGGCCTGCAACCGTACCAATAATATAAAAGGTATCGTCCACATTAGTAACCCAGTCACGCATCGCTTCATTCAGCGCATCTTTTAAGGTTTTTGTGCCCGATTCAACAGCCACAACGGTTGCGCCCAACATTCTCATTCGAGCCACATTAGGGGCTTGACGCACCACGTCATTTGCCCCCATATACACCACACATTCCAAACCTAAACGCGCGGCAACCGTTGCACTTGCCACACCATGTTGACCAGCACCCGTTTCAGCAATAATACGTTTTTTGCCCAAGCGCTTTGCCAAGAGTGCTTGACCAATGGTGTTGTTCACTTTATGTGCACCCGTATGATTCAAATCTTCACGTTTTAAATAAATTTTCCCCCCCCCTAAATGCTCTGACCAACGTTTGGCATAATAGAGCGGCGTAGGGCGACCCACATAGTTTTGCAAATCTTCTGCCAGCTCTTTTAAAAAAGCAGCGTCATTCTTAACCAATTCATATTCGTTTTTAAGCTGTTCCAGTGCCGCCATTAAGGTTTCTGGTGCAAATACACCACCATAAGGTCCAAAGTGCCCATGCTCATCAGGGTATTTCGAAAAATCTATTGTCATTCAACTTTACTCATTACTCGTTGCATAAATTGCTCAATTTTTTGGGGCGACTTAACGCCCTTGGATAACTCCACACCGCCACTCACATCCACCGCCCAAGGCTGGGTTTGTTGAATCGCCTGTACAATATTTTCAGGGGTTAAACCGCCCGCCAAAATAATCGGTTTGTTTAAATTATGGGGCACTCGATCCCAGTCAAATTTCTCACCCGTCCCACCAGGTACACCCGCTTTATACGCGTCCAACAACAAACCCGATGATGCGCGATACTGCTCAGCCAAAGCCTTCAAGTCCGTACCCTCTCGCATACGCACCGCTTTAATATACGGTCGGTTAAACTGAGCGCAAAACTCGGGCGTTTCATCGCCATGAAACTGCAAAAGGTCAATTGAAACCTGCTCTAAAACCAACTGAACATATGCCTCCGTTGGGTCAACAAACAGAGCTGTTTTTGTCACAAACGCAGGAATTTCTTGTGAAATACTGGCCGCGCACTCCAGCGTGACACATCGAGGACTGGGCTCATAGAAGACCAAGCCAATTGAATCTGCCCCATGATAAACCGCTAATAAGGCATCTTCAACCGACGTTAAACCACAAATTTTAACACGGGTTCTTCGGTTTTTTAATGCATTACTCACTGCCAAAGCACCTCATCCAGCGCAACTTGCGGAATTTTAAATTCATCGGGGTAAAACGCATTCACAAAATACAAACCACCTGCGGGCCCGGTGGGTGCCGCTTTGGTGCGATCTTGCAATGCAAGAAGTTCCGCCACCCACTCAACAGACTTTTGTGACCGCCCAACTTGAAACAACGTGCCAGCAATATTTCGAACCATATGGTGTAAAAACGCATTGGCTTTAATATCAATAAAAACAAAGTCACCCTTGCGAGTAACCGACATAAACTCAATGGTTCTTAACGCATTTGACGCCTGACAACCCGACGCTCTAAATGAACTAAAATCATGATACCCCACCAACGATTGCGCGGCCAAATTCATCTTTTCAACATCCAACGGAGAGTACAACCAAGTCACTCGATTGGCCAACACCGCAGAGTTAACAGAGCGATTAAAAATAACGTAACGATATTGACGTGCCACCGCTGAAAATCGTGCATGAAAGCCTTCATCAACCGCTTGCGCCCAACGCACTCGAATGTCCGCAGGCAGCTTAGTATTCGCCCCTTGCAACCACGCTTTAAGCGGTCGCTCGGCGGCCAGCTCAAAATGCACCACTTGCCCAACGGCATGTACCCCTGTATCGGTGCGCCCTGCGCAAACAAGTCCAATTGGTGCATTGGCAATACTCGAGATAGCCGCTTCCAAGTGCCCTTGAACCGTTGGGCAATCTAGCTGTCGCTGATAGCCACAGTAATTGAAACCTAAGTACTCAATGCCCAGTGCGATTTTTTTCATGCCATTTTTTTCAAAGGTAATCTTTCACTAACAGCTCTGCAATTTGCACCGTATTGGTGGCCGCACCTTTACGAACATTGTCCGCCACCACCCAAATATTTAAGCCATTTTCAGTTGAAATATCTTCACGAATACGCCCTACATACACAGGATTGGTGTTGGCCGCATCCGATACCGCGGTTGGGTAGCCACCATCCACGTGCTCATCAATCAACACAATGCCATCGGCCGCCTCCATCAACGCTTTGGCCTCGCTTGCCGTGATTTTTTTATCCGTTTCAATGTGCAACGCTTCACTGTGCCCAAAAAACACCGGAACACGTACCGCTGTTGGGTTAACCAAAATGGACTCATCGCCCATGATTTTCTTAGTTTCCCATACCATTTTCATCTCTTCTTTGGTGTAGCCATTCTCCATAAATACATCAATTTGAGGAATGCAGTTAAATGCAATTTGCTTAGGATAGACCTTAGTTTCAACCGTCTTCATATTCAATAAATTAGCGGTCTGTTTTGCCAACTCTTCAATCGCGTTTTTTCCCGTACCCGATACCGCCTGATAGGTTGCCACATTAATGCGCTTAATGCCCACCGCATCATAAATAGGCTTTAACGCCACCAACATTTGAATGGTCGAACAGTTTGGATTGGCAATAATGCCTCGGTTTTTATAGTCCGCGACGGCATCTGGATTAACTTCAGGCACCACCAACGGAATATCATCGTCATATCGAAATTGAGAAGTATTATCAATCACCACACACCCTGCTTCAGCCGCTTTAGGCGCGTACACTTTTGAAACACTTGCACCTGGTGAAAATAGACCAATCTGGGCTTGTGAAAAATCAAACGTTTCTAAGTCCAAAACCTCAATCCACTTACCGTTAAATTGAATCTTTTTACCCGCAGAGCGACTGCTGGCTAAAGGGTATAACTTACCAACAGGAAACTTACGCTCTTCAAGTACTTTTAAAATGGTCTCTCCAACCGCACCCGTTGCACCAACAACGGCAATATCGTATAACTTTGTCATCTCATACCCTTAAAAACATTATTTTTTGCTATTTTTTTTATTGCTTAATCTTTTATTGCTTAAATTTTCATTACTGCTTGGTTCCGTGTTTAGAGACTCTATCGCCGTCTTAGCCAGTTGCTCAAAAGTTTCAGGCAAACTAACGACCATACCCCCCTCTGTCATTTCATGGCTTTGTCCAATGAATTTTCCACCTGTTTCTACCACAAAGTCATTGCAAACAAGATCCCCAATCAACTTTCCCGTTGAAAGAATTTCAATGTTTTCACAGATCATTTTGCCTTCAAACACACCACTCAATACAATTTTTTTGGCCTTAACAAGCCCCGTTACATAACCCTCTTTACCAATCGATAAATCGTGATCGCTGTCAATAACGCCATCCACACGGCCGTCAACATGCAAAGCGCCTGCTAATTTACAGATTTCACCGGCAACGGTACATCCCTTAGCAATAATTGTTTTTCCACTCTCTTGACGCGATTCGCGACCGCTTGGCTTAAAGAACCCCATGGTACTCCTTTAATTTTTGTAAAAATTTCATCGTAATTTTCGATAGACCAATCATTAAAATATTTAGGATTTAAACGACGAAAAACAAACCAAACTTCATAATGTAAATGATTTCCGGTGGAACGTCCTGTTGTTCCAATCTCACCAATCACATCGCCCTTTTGAACGTACTGACCCACCTTCACCAAACGCTTGCTTAAATGGGCATAAACGGTTCGAAATCCATTCGAGTGCGTCACACTAATCAACTCACCAAAAGCACTATTCTCTTTAAGCGCAGAAAAATTTACCACACCGTCCGCCGTTGCAATCACGGGCGCCCCTTTTTTACCACGGTAATCCACGCCTGCATGTAAATGACGTTTTCCTGTAAGCGGATGTTTACGGTAACCATACCCACTGGTAATACCCTTAAAATTTTGAACCGCATGACCATTTGGAATCATCGACAACATCATATCCTTACCCAATGAAGTCAACTGAACTTGCTTAATTCGCTCACTCAAAGGCATCGGTTCAGAAGCCTCACCAGCCTCTCCTACAAGCTTTTCTAACCCCTGAAGCGTTTGATCTAAGTAATTCACCTGAGAGCTTGTCACCTTCAATTCCTCTCTCAGTTTCGAACGTTCAACCAATAATATTTCATAATGCGATTGTGTCGCTTTTAAATCTTCAACAAACGCATCAACGATCGCTTCATGTTGTTTTTCAACCTGATTTGCCTCGTAATTAAGCCACCAAATCGAAACCGCACCCAGCACCCACAAAGCAACAAACAGCACCAACACAAGCCAAAAAAACTTGCGAATAAACTGTTTAAACGAATAGTGACGTGCGCCATGCACGTCACTAATGGTGATGGTGAAATAATTTCGCATTTAACCCACCATCATGCGCAACAAGTTACAATGCCGCCACAACGGCATCACCCATTTCACGACAACCTACCTTGGTCATGCCTTCGGAATAAATGTCCCCCGTACGCAAGCCTTGATCCAACACTTTAGAGACCGCATTTTCAATTTTAACCGCCAGCTCTTCGCGCCCCAAAGTATAACGCAACATCATGGCCGCCGATAAAATGGTCGCCAATGGATTGGCTAAATCTTTCCCTGCAATATCTGGCGCAGAACCATGACTTGGCTCATACATTCCCTTATTATTTTCATCCAATGATGCCGACGCCAACATACCAATAGAGCCCGTTAACATAGAGGCTTCATCCGATAAAATATCACCAAACATATTGCCCGTAACCATCACATCAAACTGCTTAGGGTTCAAGATCAACTGCATCGCGGCATTGTCCACATACATGTGTTTTACTTCAACTTCTGGGTACTCAACCGCAACCAAATCAACCACTTCACGCCACAGCTCTGTCACTTCTAATACATTCGCCTTATCGACCGACGTGAGTTTTTTATCGCGTTTCATTGCCGCTTTAAACGCCACATGCGCAATACGCCTAATTTCAGATTCCGAATACACATAAGTATTAAACCCTTGACGCTCACCATTATCCAATACACGAATCCCACGAGGCTGACCAAAATAGATCCCCCCTGTTAATTCACGCACAATCAAAACATCCAATCCCGCAACCACTTCTGGCTTTAACGTTGAGGCATCTGCCAGCTGGGGATACAAAAAAGCTGGGCGCAAATTGGCAAACAACTTCATCTCTGAGCGTAAACGCAACAATCCTTTTTCGGGACGCACAGAAATATCCAACGACTCCCACTTATAACCACCCACCGCACCCAATAAAATAGCATCCGCTGCTTGTGCTTTCGCCATCGTTTCATCCGATAAAGGAAGACCGTGCGCATCGTACGCCGCGCCTCCCACCAAATCTTCCGTCATCTCAATGTCCAAACCATCCGAAGCATTTAATGCATTTAACACCTTTACCGCTTCTGCGGTAATTTCTGGACCAATCCCGTCACCCGGTAAAATTAATACTTGTTTTGTCATAATCTTTCAACTCTTATCTATTTTTAATGTTTTGTTACGCGTTCGAAAACAACCAAGGCGCTTCTTGCCTACGTTTGGCTTCATACGCCTTAATGTCGCTTTGATGTCCTAAGGTCAATCCAATGTCATCCAAACCATTAAGCAAACAGTGGCGTCTAAACGCATCAACCTCAAATGGGATTTCTTCACCACTTGGCTTAATAATTTTTTGACTTTCCAAATCAACGGTTAGAACATACCCCTCTTGCGCAAACACGGCCTGAAACAAACCATCAACAATCGCCTCATCCAGCACAAGCGGCATAATGCCATTTTTAAAACAGTTATTAAAAAAGATATCTGCAAAGCTTGGGGCAATCACCACATCAAAACCGTAATCTTTTAATGCCCAAGGCGCATGTTCACGACTGGAACCACACCCAAAGTTCTCACGCGCCAATAAAACTTTAGCACCTTGGTAGCGCGGTTGATTTAAGACGAAATCTTTTCGCAACGGACGGTTTGAGTTATCCGAATCAGGTTGCCCCACATCCTCATAACGCCACTCGTCAAATAAGTTAGGACCAAAACCCGTACGCTTTATCGACTTTAAAAACTGCTTAGGAATAATCGCATCGGTATCCACATTAGCACGATCCATCGGAGCAACAAGCGCGGTCATTTTTACAATCTTATCCATTTTTTACTCCCCCCCTTGCAAATAATCACGAACATCCACAAAGTGACCCGCCACCGCGGCAGCGGCCGCCATTTCTGGACTGACCAAGTGGGTACGACCACCCGCACCTTGACGCCCTTCAAAATTACGGTTTGACGTTGAGGCACAATGCTTGCCCGCAGGCAACTTATCGGCATTCATTGCCAAACACATCGAACACCCTGGGTTACGCCACTCAAAACCAGCCTCAATAAATATTTTATCCAACCCTTCCGCTTCCGCTTGTTGCTTAACCAACCCAGACCCTGGAACGGCTAAAGCCAGCTCCACAGAATTTGCTATTTTACGCCCTTTAAGCACCTGTGCGGCCGCTCTAAAATCTTCAATTCGAGAGTTGGTACACGAGCCAATAAATACATATTCGGCAGGAATATTTTTTATAGGCGTGTTCGGCTTCAACCCCATATAATCCAAGGCACGCTGAATCCCATCCGCTTTCACCGCATCCGACTCCTTCGCAGGATCTGGCACCACGCCATTCACATCCAGCACCATCTCAGGCGATGTACCCCAACTCACTTGCGGCTCAATAACCGAGCCATCCAGTTCAACCACTTTATCAAAGTGTGCATCTGCATCTGACTTTAAATCCATCCAAGCGGTTACAGCCCTATCCCAATCATCCCCTTTGGGCGAATAAGGGCGACCTTGCACATACTCAATGGTCTTTTCATCCACCGCCACCAATCCAACACGCGCACCCGCTTCAATCGCCATGTTACAGACCGTTAAGCGACCTTCAATCGACATATCTCGAAACACCTGCCCACCAAACTCAATGGCATGACCATTGCCGCCTGCGGCACCAATCTTTCCAATAATAGCCAACACCACATCTTTAGGGGTAACGCCTTTTTGCAACTGACCTTCTACACAAATGAGCATGTTTTTCATCTTCTTCTGAATCAAACACTGCGTTGCCAACACATGCTCTACTTCCGACGTACCAATACCATGCGCCAACGCGCCCACCGCACCATGTGTTGCGGTATGAGAATCGCCACACACCACCGTCATACCGGGCAAGGTTGCGCCCTCTTCGGGCCCAACTACGTGCACAATGCCTTGGCGAATATCACCCATTGCAAATTCAGTAATCCCAAATTCACGCGCATTCATGCCCAGCGTTTCCACTTGAATACGTGATACCGGGTCTTTAATGCTCGCAATCCCGCCCGTTAAATCCGTCGTAGGTACATTATGGTCTGGCGTTGCTAGGTTCGTATCAATGCGCCAAGGCTTACGGCCTGCCATACGCAACCCTTCAAACGCTTGTGGAGACGTGACTTCATGAAGCAGTTGACGATCAATATAGATCAACGCCGTGCCATCTTCTTCCTCACGCACCAAGTGCGCGTCCCACAATTTATCGTATAAAGTCTTTGCTGACATCGCTGTAAACCCATCTTTACTAAGTTTTAAATAGCTGGCGATTATACCACTTCAGGCTCAGCCCGATAAGACTAAAATAAGTCTAAAGTTCGAGTAAAATACCCCCCCACGTTCAAACAAAAACCTCATCAAAAAAAGGAAAGCGCATGAGCTACTCGGTTAAAGAAGTCTTTTACTCCCTACAAGGCGAAGGATTTTACAGCGGACGACCCGCAATTTTTTGCCGCATGAGTAACTGCAACCTCTGGACAGGACGGGAGATTGACCGTTCCAGTGCAATTTGCCAATTTTGTGATACCGACTTTATTGGCACCGACGGTCAAAATGGCGGGCGTTTTTCAAATGCTGAGGCGCTGTGTCAACATTTACTGTCATTTTGGCCCAAAACCACGCAAAATTCTCCCCCCCCTTTTATTGTCTTGACGGGTGGAGAACCTCTGCTGCAAGTCGACGATGCCCTGATAAAACAACTGCATCAACACCAATTTGAAATTGCCATTGAAACCAACGGCACCAAGCTTGCCCCTAAAAACATAGACTGGATTTGCATGAGCCCAAAAGCCAATGCGCCAATTTTGCTCGAATCAGGCAATGAACTAAAACTGGTTTACCCTCAACCCGAGCTCATGCCCAAACAAGTTGAACACCTAGACTACCAATATTTTTATCTGCAACCGATGGATCACGCCAACCCAAAAACGCAACAAAAAAACCTAAAGCAAACCATTAAATACTGCCTAAAACACCCTAAATGGCGGCTAAGCTTACAAACACATAAACTACTTGGAATTGATTAAGCCTAACGAAATCTTTGCAAAATTTGTAACGTATATTTCCTAGATCGTCCCTCGCCCACTGGTAACAGAATGTGTTTACCCACAAGGCCCTTTAAATCTCGAGTAGCGGTAATGTCAGTAGTATGGACGAGATTTTTATATTTTTTGCGAGAGATGCCTTGCTTAAAATCATCCGTTTCAAGCAACCGATTAATTAACTTTGTTTGACGCACATTGAAAATAACCTCTCTATTTTTATCCCAAAAAGCAGTGGTAAAACGCACCTTCTCTAGCTGCTTCATACTGACCTTTGCGGCCGCTGTAATTTGTTGCAAAAACCAAATAATCCACTCGGTTAAATCTAATGAACGGCCTCGTTGATATTGCTCTAACAACGCATAGTACGCCTTTTTATTTTTCTCAATTTCACTTGAGATGGAATACAGTCGAATGCCCGTTTATTCACTACCCCCCTCTGCACCGGCTAAACAACGTTCTGCAATGATTCTGGAGAGTCGACCATTTCCGTCATCAAAGGGGTGAATTGCCACAAACCAAAATTTAGCAATGGCGGCTTTAATATAAGGCGAAGTATATTCTTCATGCGCATCATCAGCATTAAACCATGATAAAAATTGATTCATCTCTTGTGTAACGCACGCTTGATTTTCACACGGGGCCTCAAAATATACGGTTTGTTTACCAAATGCACCTGAGATAATTTGCATGGGGTCATGACGGTACTCCCCCGCCAAGACCGTTGTTAAGATCGGTTTTTCATAGAAAATCTTATGATGCCACCGAAAGAGCAGAGCTTCAGACAGCGGAGTTTGAAAATCCCTAACGGATTCAAGTAAAACATCCACAAACGCCTTGGGTTGAACGTGACGTTCGACTGAACGCTCCAAGCCCAAGGCGCGTAGCAATGCTGGAGCGCACGGACTCACGGTCTAAAATTTCACCTTCAATTTTAGCAGTCACTAAAGTCTCATTAAATAACACTAACAACTCAAGATTAAGCCGCCTGTTTTCCTCTAACTCAGACGCCAACAGTGACAACGGTGCCACCACTCGCAATACGGCCTCTAATTCAGGCAGTACTCTCGCTAACTGATAGCTAAAATTAGGCCAGTCGACTTGTTGCCAAATCCACCTCTTTTTACTCATTTTAAAGCGCTCACTAATACAATTAATCTGGATTTTCGTATAATCTCGTAAGAAGATAGCTTTGTAATCCAACATTAGACCTTTGCACGAGAGGGGTTGGGGTTG
>VAPF01031255.1_pt1 | contig 19695 bp, 20 predicted proteins | sample 3393931 | NCBI WGS metagenome assembly VAPF01 (sample SAMN08290437, study PRJNA428436) | hydrothermal vent metagenome | isolation source: Deep-sea hydrothermal vent chimney | place: Atlantic Ocean: South-mid Altantic Ridge | depth 2773 m m | reverse complement strand
TCAACGGGGCATGCCTGAATGCATAAAGTGCATCCAATACAGGCCTCTTCATCAATCACAGCCAGCATCGGTGGCTTGACTTCCCCCATTTCAGCATTCAGTGGTTTTGCTTCCCTGTTCAGGAGTTCAGCCAAGGCGACAATCGTATCGTTTCCACCCGGGGGACACTGATTAATATCCGCCTCATTATTAGCAATCGCCTGTGCATAAGGGCGGCATCCGGGGTAACTGCATTGGCCACATTGCGTTTGTGGTAAAAGCTTGTCGATTTGATCGACAATGGGATCGCCTTCCACCTTAAAGCGAACGGCGGAAAATCCCAGCAACAAGCCAAAAAAAACGGCTAACAGACCCAGAGCAATGATGGCCGTCAACATCGGTTAACCCTTCACCAAGCCAGAAAAACCCATAAATGCCATCGACATTAAGCCTGCTGTAATCAATGCAATCGCCGCCCCTTTAAAAGGCACGGGCACATCCGCCACTTCAACTCGTTCGCGCATCGCAGCAAACAGAATCAACACCAATGAAAATCCAACCGCAGCGCCAAAACCATAAACCAATGATTCCATAAAATTATGCTGCTCTTGAATATTAAGTAGTGCCACACCCAGAACGGCACAGTTTGTGGTAATCAATGGCAAAAAAATCCCAAGAACTTTATAGAGCAGTGGGCTGGTTTTATGCACCACCATTTCAGTAAATTGCACCACCACCGCAATCACAAGAATGAATGCAATTGTTCGCAGATAACTCAAACCCAATGGATCCAGCAAATAAAAATTAACCAGGTAACTACAAACCGAGGAGAGCGTCAGAACAAACGTTGTCGCCAGCGACATACCCACCGCCGTATCTAGTTTACGGGAAACGCCCATAAACGGGCATAGCCCAAGAAACTGGACTAAAACAAAGTTATTAACCAGTACGGTACTTACAATAATCAGCAGGTATTCAGTCATCATACACCCTGTAAATTATACTGCTACAGGAATGACAGGTTGTTGTTTTGAATCTTCAATCATCTGATCAGTTTGTTCTTTTTCCGCGCGGGTCATTAACGGTTTATATTTATTGATTTTATGTGCCAGCAGAGGGTTTTCAATATCACTCCACCGCAATTCAGGGATATTCAAAAAAATTTCTGTTTGCTGAGCAACTTGAGGCAGCACAGGTTTTAAGAAGAGTATCAACAAACGAAAAAGGTTCAATCCTGTGGTGCAAATCTCATGCAGTTCAGCGTCCCCACCCTCTTGCTTGGCTACCACCCACGGCTCTTTATCCGCAATATATTGGTTGGCCTGGTCCGCCAGTTCCATAATTTCACGAATGGCCTTGCTGTATTCACGTTTTTCAAAGCACTCACCGATGACTTCGATTCCACGAGTTACAAATATTTCATACAGAGTGCTATCGAGTGAATGGCCTAAATTTCCATCAAATCGTTTGGTAATGAAACCCGCACAGCGACTTGCAATATTAACTACTTTGCCGACAAGATCAGAGTTCACCCGCTGACGAAAATCTTCCAGGTTCAAATCAATATCTTCAATACCAGAACCCAGTTTAGCCGCAAAATAGTAACGCAGGTATTCAGGGTTCAAATGGTCCAGATAGGTTCTAGCCGCGATAAACGTTCCGCGTGATTTGGACATTTTTTGCCCATTCACTGTCAGGAAGCCATGTGCAAAAATAGCTGTTGGCTGACGAAAATCAGCCCCTTGCAACATCGCAGGCCAGAACAATGCATGAAAGTTGATGATATCTTTACCAATGAAATGATAAAGCTCCGCATCACTGCCTTTCGCCCAGTAGTCATCGAAGCTCAAGTCAGGCTGATTTTCACAAAAACTTTTGAAACTGGACATATAACCAATCGGCGCATCCAACCAGACATAAAAATATTTACCCGGTGCATCAGGAATTTCAAAACCAAAATAAGGCGCATCACGTGAGATATCCCAGTCACGCAGCTCATCATCAACCCATTCTCGTAACTTATTGGAAATTTCAGGCTGCAATGTGGGTGCAAGTGTCGATTGAGGACGACCATAAGTATCACGCTCCACTTGCGGTGCACTTGTTCCTGCAATCCAGTCACTCAGCATCGCCTGGTAATCACTTAGCTTGAAAAAATAGTGCACAGACTCTTTTTCAATCGGTGCAGTTCCTGAAACTACTGAAACAGGATTTTTCAGTTCAAAAGAGTCGTAAGTCGCCCCGCATTTTTCACAGTTATCGCCATATTGATCATCCGCCCCGCATCGTGGGCACTCACCTTTAATATAGCGATCAGGCAAAAACATCTGCTTTTCAGCATCAAAAGCCTGTTTGATGGTACGCGTTACAATATGCCCTGCATCACGCTGGCGTTTATAGATCAGCTCCGAAAGCTCTCTGTTTTCATCAGAGTGAGTGCTGTGATAGTGATCAAAGCCGATATGGAAATCAGAAAAATCCTGTAAATGCTCGCCATGCACACGCTCAATCAATGCCTCAGGCGTAATCCCCTCCAGCTCAGCGCGTAACATAATAGCCGTGCCGTGGGTATCATCCGCACAAACATAATAGCACTGGTTACCACGCAGTTTTTGAAAGCGTACCCAGATATCAGTCTGGATATGCTCCAGCATATGACCAAGATGAATCGGCCCATTCGCATATGGCAATGCGCTGGTGACAAGGATTTTTCGAGCTTGATGAGACATTTTAAAAGAACACAATCTACATAAAAAATTAAAGGCAGGGATTATAGCCGATTATTGTGTTTATTGGGCAGTGCTATCATGCGAATTACTCTCTTAATTTCAAACCATCAACGAGAACCCCAAATTTTAGCTACGGCTCGATCTGTGCCAATCAAGCCGACCAGCAAACTGACCAAGCCAATTCCACCAAATATCAGTACAGGCAACAGATAACCTAATTCTTCTCCTTGAGCAACAAAAAATACCAGCGTTGCCAACCCAGAAAAAATAGCTCCCATAGCATTTAAAATAACTCGATGTGACGGTTTATAAATGAAAGATTCCTCCGTACCTGACTCAAAGAGATTCAAAATTGGAGAAAACAGGGTGCGTAATATCTGTTTCACAGTTCAATTTCTCCCTGTAAATATTTTGTTGCTTTTCCATAGATGTTGATGCGGCCATTAACCACTTCACAGCGCAGCTCTCCACCTCTTTTAGATACCCGTTTCACTCTATAGGGCGGGTAGTCAAATTTCAGTTTGCCACATAAAAAATAGATCATGTTAATAAATTTGAATCTAATTCGCCTCACCCAGGCTTGTTCAGATATTCCAGTCAGGTATGTGAACGCACCCAATTGACGATATCCCCAGCACCCATGGCACCAGGTTGACGTGCAATCTCCCGCCCATCTTTAAACAGCATCAACGTCGGAATACTGCGGATACCAAACTGAGCACCCAGACTCTGTTCAGCCTCGGTATCCACCTTGGCAAGGCGCACATGTGGCTCCAGCTGGGCGGCAGCTTGCTCAAAGGCAGGAGCCATCGCTTTACAGGGGCCACACCAAGGAGCCCAAAAATCCACCACCACGGGGATACCATTGCGGTTAATCTGACCTGTAAATGTTGCCGTTGTCAGTGCTACTGGATGAGCGTTAAAAAGTTTCTGATGGCATTTTCCACATTTAGGGTCATCGCTCAAACGCCCGCTGGGAATGCGGTTAACCGCGTGACAATGCGGGCAAACAATGTGTAACGCATCACTCATATTGATTCACCCCTTCTATTCATCATAGGTTCCTCCAGCACTGCTAGCCGTGCCCGCAAGCGGTCAACTTCTCCCAGCAGATCCAGCGCCAGTGCCGCACCCGCCAGATTAACGCCAAGATCACGCTGCAAATGTTGCACGGTACGTATACGCTTTAACGTGGGGCCACTAAAGCGCCACTCAGATTTTGTTTGCTGTTGTGGCTCCAGTACACCCTCTTCCACTAACATAATGAGCCATTCAGCATTGACGGCGCAGGCATGGCTGAGCTCCACCAAAGTAAATTCAAGCTCCTCTTCAACGATGTTGCCACTAAACAGATAGGATTCTACAGTCATTTTTAAACTCCCAATGTAGCGCGTGGATTGAAGGCCAGTTTCTGCGCCATTTCGTTATATAACGCCTTGGCTTCATCACTGCTTGCCGGTGGTAGAGCGAGCTGCAGCACCACATATAGATCACCCGCAGCTTTACCAGGAATTCCTCGCCCTTTCAGGCGCATTCTGGCTCCAGATTTGGAGTTACCAGGAATCTTTAACTGAACTTTGCCCCCTGGGGTAGGCACATTGACCGAGGCACCCAAAGCAGCCTCCCATGGAGCAATCGGCAGATCAAGATAAATATCCCGTCCATCGACCCGATAAAACGGATGTGGTCTGAATTCGACTTCAAGATAGAGATCCCCCGCCTTGCCTTGACCTGCGCCGGGATCTCCCTGACCTGCAAGACGAATATGCTGCCCCTGATACACACCCTTGGGAATGCGAACATTAAGAGAGCGATTCTCCAGATGAGGTCGGCCATCAGCACCCATGACAGTATGACGTAACGTAATGGTACGGCTGGCACCGTGAAATGTATCATCAAGGTCGATAACAACCTTGGCATAACTATCTTCACCGCGCATATTGAAGTGAGGATCACGCGCATGCCCTCCTGCGGCAAAACCGTCCCCAAAAAGTGAACCAAAAAAATCACTGAAATTGGAAGCATCAGCCTGAGTAAAACCACCCCCATGAAACTCAAAGCCCTGGTTCCAGTCTGGTGGAGGATTAAAATCCTGCCCCGCCTTCCAGTTGGCACCCAACTGATCATAAGCGACCCGTTTTTCAGGATCCTTCAGCACTTCATAAGCCTCACCGACCTCCTTGAAGCGCTCCTCAGCATTCGTCTCTTTACTCACATCGGGATGAAACTTACGTGCCAGTTTACGATAGGCCTTTTTGATATCACTCTGGCTGGCTGTACGCTCAACCCCCATAATTTTGTAGTAATCTTTATACTCCAATACCTAGCTCCCCAGCTTAATACGTCAAAAACAGATTTATAACAAAACATAGCCTGCCATATTGAGCAAGCACCGTATGCAACTTAAGTTATAGACTTTACTGTATAACAAAACAACAAAACGAGCTTTGATTTTCTTTCTTGAGTAATTAACAAACCCTTTCATACTTCCTTATTGTGGCGAATTGATTCATTATTCGCTTCAGCAGATCAATCACTAAAACAAGTAAACCCTAAGAGTAAAAGATAGAAAAATGGCACAACTCAAATATACTGCGGGAATTCCTGTATTACTTTATATCGCTGCGTTCGTCATTGTTGTGGCTGGAATGCAGGCGGCCAAACCTATTATCATCCCTTTTTTGCTCTCTATATTTATTGCCATCATCAGTGCGCCGCCTCTATTTTGGTTAGAAGATCGGGGGCTCCCCCGCTCACTCGCCATGATCGTTGTTATCACAAGTGTCATTATCGTTGTGTTCGGATTGGGTGCTCTGGTCGGGTCTTCACTTAAAAGTTTTTCGGCCGACCTGCCCTTTTATCAGGAGCGCCTCACCGAGCAGATGACACAAGCAAGAGTGTGGGCTGAAAGTTTCGGTTTTGAAATATCGTTGGAGGTGTTAACCACTGCATTTGACCCCGCTGTTGCAATGAAGCTGGCGGCTCAAACACTCAATGGCCTCGGGGGCGCTTTAGGGAATGTCTTTTTGATTTTGCTCACTGTTGTTTTTATTCTGTTTGAAACATCCAGCTTCCCAAGAAAGCTGCGTATTGCACTAGGCGATCAAAAAGATTCACTCATCCCATTCCAAAAATTCACCTCGACAGTAAAAAATTACCTGGCTATTAAAAGTATTAGCAGCCTTCTGACCGCTGTTTTAATCACTCTTTGGCTTGTTATTATTGGCGTAGACTACCCTCTTCTTTGGGGATTACTGGTATTTATGCTCAATTTTGTTCCCAATATTGGTTCAATTATTGCGGCCATTCCCGTCATATTACTTGCATTAGTTCAGCTAGGAACTGGCGCTGCCATCAGTACAGCAATTGGCTTTTTGGTTGTCAACGTTGTTGTGGGAAATATATTGGAGCCGCGCTTCATGGGGCGTGGATTAGGCTTATCACCATTAGTTGTATTTTTATCGTTAGTATTTTGGGGATGGGTATTGGGGCCTGTAGGAATGTTTCTTTCAGTACCGTTAACAATGACTATAAAAATTGCACTCGATAGCCGAGATGAAACACACTGGCTTGCCGTATTGCTAGGAACTGCCGACTCAGAAGAAGCCGCTCACACTCAAGTTCCGCCCTCTTCAAAATCAACTTTATAAATCATTATGACCTCAACTTTCCCACTATTCGCCACTGCGCCCAAGGGCGTTGCTTCGCTTTTATTTGATGAACTAAAAACACTTGGAGCCACAAACCTCAAGGAACAGCCCGCAGGTGTTTTATTTGAGGGAACACTGGAAACAGCCTATCGCGCCTGCCTCTGGTCACGTACTGCAAATAGAATTTTACTGCCTCTGGTCAATTTTCACGCACCAACGCCCGAAGCACTCTATGAAAATATTCAAGAGATCGACTGGTCTGAACATATGAGTGCTTATGATACGTTGGCGATTGATTTCAACCTTTCAAGTTCACGCATTACCCACAGCCATTTTGCTGCGTTGAAAGTCAAAGATGCGATTGTCGATCAGTTTCGAGACCGCTGCAATGAGCGCCCATCAATTGACACCCACCGGCCTGATCTGCGTATTAATGTACATCTGAATCGAGATCAGGCGAATGTCAGTATTGATCTTTCCGGCGATAGCCTTCATAAACGCAGCTATCGGATTGAAAACATCAAAGCCCCTTTGAAAGAAAACCTGGCTGCTGCACTTTTATTACGCGCGGGTTGGCCAGAAATTGCACAAAAAGGTGGCTCATTGCTTGATCCGATGTGCGGTTCAGGCACATTTCTTATTGAAGCGGCGCTCATAGCCATGGATATTGCACCCGGTCTGGAACGTGACTTTTTTGGTTTTACCGGCTGGAAAAAACATGATGCGCCACTTTGGCAAACGTTACGCAATGAAGCTCTAGATCGCCGTGATCAAGGCCAGTTAAAAGAAAAGCCAAGTATATTTGGCTTTGATACAGATCGTCGATCAGTCCGTGCCTCTATTGAAAATGTTGATGCAGTCGGCTTGATTAATGACATCCATATTCTTCAACGTGACCTATCTGTGTTAGAAGCTCCAGCGGGTGCTCAGGCCGGCCTGCTCATTGTCAACCCACCCTATGGTGAGCGCTTGGGTGAAATTGAAGAGCTGACTGTTTTATATGCCGATCTGGGCGACAAGTTAAAAGAGCATTTTGTAGGCTGGCAAGCGGCCGTATTTACGGGGAACCCTGATCTCGCTAAACGTATGGGAATGCGTCCTCACAAACAACATCCTCTTTTTAATGGGGCACTGCCTTGCAAACTGCTTAGGTTTGACCTGCAAGAAAAGTGGTTTATCGAACGCCCCGTTCTATCGGGCGGTGTCTCGATGCCAAAACCGGCAAAACCGGAAGAGCTCAGTGACGGCGCGCAAATGTTTGCCAATCGCCTTCGCAAAAACATGAAAACACTGAAACGATGGGCAACGCGTGAAAGTATCACTTGTTATCGAATTTATGATGCGGATCTACCTGAATATTCATTAGCAATTGACCTGTTCCATGATGTGAATGGCAAAAAACGAATCTGCGTCCAGGAATACGAAGCCCCCAAAACCATTGACCCAGCTAAGGCCAAGACCCGTTTACGTGAAGCGCTCGCAGTATTGCCTGGACTATTAGAAATTCCAATGGAGCAACTGTTTTTCAAAGTCCGCCGTCGCCAAAAAGGCAATGCACAATATGAAAAACAAGCCTCTGATGAAAATTTTATTGAGATCACTGAAGGTCCATGCCGATTTTTAGTTAATTTTACAGACTACCTGGATGTCGGGCTGTTTCTTGATCACCGAATAACCCGCAGCCTGATCGGCAAACTGGCGGCAAATCAGCGCGTATTAAATCTATTTGCATACACGGGCAGTGCCAGCGTTCACGCCGCCATGGGTGGCGCAAAATCAACCACAACAATTGATATGTCAAAAACCTACTATGAGTGGGCAAAACGGAACATGGAGTTGAATGGTTTTGATAAAACCAACCACTCATTCATTCGAACAGACTGCCTGCAATGGCTAGAAGAAAAGTATGGAGAGAGCAATGTATGGAATCGTTACGGATTAATCTTTCTTGATCCGCCCACATTTTCTACTTCCAAACGCATGGAGCGTAATTTTGATATTCAAAAGGATCACGTTGAATTAATCAAACAAGCCGCTCACTTATTGACTGCCGATGGCACACTGATATTTTCAAATAACTTTAGAAAATTCAAAATGGATCATGAAGCGCTGAGTGATTTGATGATTAAAGATATTACTCAACAAACGATTCCAAAAGATTTTTCACGTAATAGCAAGATTCACAACTGTTGGGAGATCAAACCAAGGGGCTGACTTACCTTCTTCCCCCGCCCATCATGCCACCGCCGCCCGTGTTTCCTCCCCCACCGACTCCGTAATTGTTTTGCTCTGGATCGTAATAGAGTGTCCAGTCCTGATCAAGGTTGAAATCACCATCAATGTAATCATAGGCATTGGCATCTACATCTTGGCCGCCAGCAAAATCTTCACTGCCAGGAGTGAATGTATACATGCCCGCAGTGAGCGTTGAATTAGAACCTGGTTTGTTGGCTTGGTTGGTAAATTCGGCAAAGTCAAAATCACCCTCTTTTTCCATTCCCATGGGCATGTCAGGGTCAGTAATTATCAGTGTATTTATGGTGCTGGCAACTTTATCTTTCTCTGCATAAGTGCTGTTGCTCATGTCAAATTCAAAGTAGGTCAGCATATTTTCTTCTTCATCATTGATCGTTTGCGTAAGTTTTGGTTTGTATTCAAAAGAGTCTTTAATAAACTCCTGGCAATAGTCATCGCTCTCTTTACATTCCCAGGTTTCAGTTGCAGCGTCCCAGCTTCCACCTAAAACCTGATACATAATAGTTCTGGAAGGGTTGCCGGTTGCGTTGCCTGTAAAAAGGTTATCATTCCCTTTAAGACCAAGCGGATCACCTGCATTGCAGTTACTGATAAAGTTACCTCCCCCTCCCATTCCTCCCATACCACCACCACAGCTACCATCACCTTTGCTGGGAGAGGTTAAAATGGGTCGATTTGCACCGCCTCCCATCATGCCGCCTCCGCTCCCCCAATAAACATTAGAGCCGACTTTGGTATAAGTTTCTTGGGCAAAGCCCTGCTCCGGCGAACCAACAACAATGTGGTAATAAAGCTCACCATCAACTTCAAAATACTCTTGCAAGAAAGTTGAACCATCATCAACACCCCAGCTCATCATGCCACCCCCACAACCTGCATTGCTTTCATTGGGTCGATTACAGCGAACGTCGACAAGCGGATCATCACCAAAATCAGGGTCAGCCGAGTTGAAGTTAAAGGTAAAGTTCCTTTCCGCATGAGAGTGCATGGGGATGCTCATTAATAATAGCGTACCAAGAAAAAACCTGAAGAATAAATTCATTACGTCTTAACCTTCAAATCAGCTGAATGTAATATGGCTGATTTTTATGGCTTTGGAGCGTTCTTCCTTTTACGATCTTTGCCTAGATAATAATAGAGGTGCGTAACTGCTTGCACCTTAGGCGATCTTATACTCATTAAAAGCCTCATTTGTGCGATTGCGGCACAAATGAAGTAAAAAAACAGACCGTTATAGCACTATTTAGCCACCTGAATTCAAATCATTAATTTTTTCGAGTAAAAACCCAGCTGTTTCCAGCCGTCAACTCTTCATTGAATTGATAACCATCGACATTAAAATTTTTAAGTTCACTCGGTTCTTCTAATTGATTTTTAATGACAAAGCGGCTGAACTGTCCACGTGCTTTTTTAGCATAAACACCCATCATTTTATATTGGCCATTTTTATAATCTTTAAAGGCTGGTGTGATCAGTTCTGCGTTAAGGATTTTGGTGTTAATCACCTTGAAATACTCATTGGATGCAAGGTTAACCAGAATATTAGACCCCATTTTTTTTAGCTGTGCATTAATACCCTCTGTCACAACATTACGCCAGAACTCATACAGATTTCTACCTCGATCATTATCAATCTTGCGCCCCATTTCCAAACGATAAGGTTGCATCAAATCCAGCGGCCTAAGCAAACCATACAGCCCTGATAAAATACGCAAATGTTGTTGCGCAAACTCAAAATCTTTTGCAGAAAATGTTTCTGCATCAAGCCCAGAATAAACATCACCTTTAAAAGCCAGCACAGCCTGTTTTGAGTTTTCAGGTGTAAAGGGCATACGCCATGTTTTAAAGCGTTCAAAATTTAACCTGGCAATTTTTTCACTTACAACCATTAACTCCATAATTTCAGGCTGAGAGTATTCTTTTACTCGGTTAATTAACATTTCAGCCTCATCTAAATAGTCTGGAATAGAATATTCAGATGTTTGAGGGCTCGTATCATAATCAAGGGTTTTCGCGGGTGAAATTACTAATAACATAAAAAAGCTCGTGGCTAAAATTCAAAACATAATCATATCGTGCCTCTTGGTAGTCACACTCTGCACGACACGTCTCTTTGTTGGCTTATCGCAAGTCATTGATTAGTAATAACGGATACTCAACATCAGTGCACCATTAAAAGACCCGCTAAATATTAACTGTATTCTTCGATTCTGAAAATTGGCTTTTGATTGAGTTTCCCAACATGATGCACATAATCAAGCAGTTCATCTAGGCTATCAATTGTATTGGGATCTATTTTTTCTGTATTTTCACTCACATTATATTCCTGTCAGGAAAATCACAATGAGTGCTTCAGCATTTTTTTCTTAACGTGCCCGATGGCTTTGGCTGGATTTAACCCTTTAGGGCAGACATCGACACAGTTCATCACAGTATGGCAGCGAAATAATTTATACGGACCATCCAGATTGCTAAGCCGCTCTTCAGCCACCTGATCACGACTATCCTCTAAAAACCGTGACACCTGCAATAGTGCCGCAGGCCCTAAATATTTATCAGGGTTCCACCAAAATGACGGGCATGACATCGAGCAACAGCCACACAAAATACACTCATATAATCCATCCAGCCGATCCCGTTCTTTAGGCGTTTGTTTAAGCTCAACCTCAGGCAATGGATCTTTAGTCATTAAATAGGGCTTTGTGGCACGATATTGTTTGTAAAACGTATCCATATCAATAATAAGATCACGAATCACGGGAGCACCTGGCAGAGGGCGAACCTCCACAGGCTCTTTCAAACTCGATAGCGGTGTAATGCAAGCCAAACCATTTCTACCATTGATATTCATCGAATCTGAGCCACAAACACCTTCACCACATGAGCGCCTGAAACCAAGCGATTCATCCTGCTCTTTCAATTTCAACAGCGCTTCAAGCAACATCATGTCAGAGGGCACATCTTTCAGCTCATACTCTTGCATATAAGGTGCTTCGTCTTTTTCCGGATTGTAACGATAAATTGAAAAGCGCATATTAATAGACTCGGGGCTTAGGGGGAAAACTGTCCACTGTGAGTGGTTTCATACGTACAGGCTTGTAATCCAGCTTCCGCCCCTCTTTAAAGTAGAGGCTGTGTTTGAGCCAATGTTCATCGTCCCGCTCAGGGTAATCAATACGTGAATGTGCTCCACGACTTTCCGTTCGAGCCTGTGCGGAGATCACAGTCGCCAATGCATTTTCGATCAAATTTTCCAGCTCTAGCGCTTCAATTCGAGCCGTATTAAAAATCTGACTGTGATCGGTTAAGTAGACTCCATCCAGATCCTCTGCAATTTTGGAAATTTTTTCAACGCCTTCTTTTAAGATCTCATCTGTGCGAAATACACCACAATATTTTTCCATGGTTTGTTGCAATCTATTTCGCAAGCTATCAATACTCTCGCCATCACCCTCTTGATCCCAGCGAGCCAATCGCTCCAAAGCCTTCTCAACACTCTCATTATTGAGTGGCTTATGATATCGGTGCTCTTTCAAATAATCGGTAATATGGCTGCCTGCTGCACGACCAAAAACAACAATATCCAATAGAGAGTTTCCTCCCAGGCGATTCGCTCCATGCACAGAGACACAGGCGCACTCCCCAACAGCATATAACCCTGGCACCGGCTCTTCTGCACCATGTTTCATAGGCACAACCACCTGACCGTGACGATTTGTCGGAATTCCACCCATCGTATAGTGAGCTGTTGGGTAGACGGGTATTGGCGCTTCAATCGGGTCAATATTCATAAACGTCATCGACATATCACGAATACCGGGCAGACGTTTGCGAATCACTTCGGCATCTAAATGATCAAGTTTGAGCAAAACATGACCTTTATCCGGGCCACAACCACGCCCCTCCTGAACTTCCATAAAAATTGCACGACTCACAACATCCCGGCTGGCCAAATCTTTTGCATGGGGTGCGTAGCGTTCCATAAAACGCTCACCTTCAGAGTTGACAAGATAGCCACCCTCACCTCGAACACCTTCACTGATCAACATTCCTTTGCCAGCAATGCCAGTCGGATGGAACTGAAAAAATTCCATATCCTGCAATGGAATACCAGCTCGTAAAGCCATCGCCAAACCATCACCCGTATTAATCATGGCATTGGTATTGGTGCGAAAAATTTGACCTGCTCCCCCTGTGGCCAACAACGTGGTTTTTGCTTCAATGATCAACACTTCCCCTGTCGCAATCGACATAACGACTGCGCCAAGAATTTCATCTTCCTCACTCTTAATCAGATCCAGCGCGAAATATTCATCAAAAAAATGAGTTTTTACTCGAATATTTTGTTGGTACAGCGTGTGCAAAATAGCATGGCCTGTACGGTCTGCCGCAGCGCATGTTCGAGCCGCTTGTTCACCCCCAAAGTTCTGGCTTTGCCCACCAAAGGGGCGCTGATAAATAGAGCCATCTTCCAGGCGTGAAAAAGGAACACCCGCGTGTTCCAGCTCGATTACAAGCCGTGATGCAGCGCGGCACATATACTCAATGGCATCTTGATCACCTAAATAATCACTGCCTTTAATTGTATCGTACATGTGCCAGTGCCAACTGTCGGGCACAACATTAGCCAGTGCCGCATTGATACCACCCTGAGCTGCAACGGTATGTGAGCGTGTAGGGAATACTTTTGAAACAACCGCTACATCCGCGCTCGTCTCGCCCATCTGCATAGCGGCACGCAATCCACCGCCGCCTGCGCCGATCACTAAAGTATCAAATTTTCGACGCTCTAATTTATCTATTGCCAATCTGTTTTTTGAAAGCGTCATAATGTCATCCCTAGTAATACCCGTCCGAACCATATTCCCATAGCAATTAAACTGGTCATAGCCAATGTTAATGCAGTAAATCGTAACCAGACAGGATGGATATAATCAATAATTACATCACGAACACCTATCCAGGCATGCAATAAAAGAGCAGCAATAAATAGAGCGCTGGCGACAAATACCCAAGGATTTGACAACCAGAGTTGCCATGCATAAAAATCAGCTGGGGGATGACAAATGAAATGAAAAAACAGATAAATAATAAATAGCGCCAAATAAACAGCACTGATTCGCTGAATCACCCACGCACGGAGTCCACTCATTAAGGTATTCAAAATAGAGCGCCCAAAGTGAAAAGAAAAATAACAAAGCCTAAAATAAATACAATCTGCGCACTTAGCCGTGAAGCTTTCTTGTCTATTGCCACATCAAAATCAAGAAGCAAATAACGAATTCCTGCAAATAGATGATGAGATAACCCCCAGAAAGTCAATGCAATAAAAAGTTTAACAGTGGTTGAATCCAACATGGAAACGACCTCATTAAACCCGGCTTCCCCTTGCAACGAGCGTTCAAAAAAATAGATAAAAAATGGAATAAAAAGAAAAAGTATGACACCAGAAATACGGTGGAAAATTGACAAGATGCCTTGCAATGGAAGTTTAATCTTTAGTAGATTAAGAAAAACAGGTGGTTTTTTTTGAGTTACCATAGCGTCCAGTCTAGTTTTATATGAGTGGCAAAATCAATTTTTATATACAATTATAATAACTTATCGTAACTTCTTTACTAATTTTTAAGTGATTTTTTATGAATATTGAGTGGCAAAATTTTTTAGCTTCTAAAGAAGCTGTTATTGAGAACGAAAAAATAGTCTATTTCGGCAATATCAATAAAGAGCTTCGGCAAAGTAATAATGGCCATATTATGGCTAATTTATCACATATCGGTTTGATTTCAGCTGGAGGTGATGATGCCTTAAATTTCCTTCAAGGGCAGCTCACCAATGACATTAACCAAGTCACAGATAACAACGCTCAACTCAGCGCATACTGCTCGCCTAAAGGCCGAGCACTGGCGCTTTTTTTAATTTACAAACAAAACCAGAGTATATACCTTCAGGTTTCTGAAGAACTAATAGAGCCCACACTCAAGCGACTTAAAATGTTTGTCATGCGCTCTAAAGTCACTTTAGAGGATTGCACTGATCAATTCATCCGGTTCGGTTTATCTGGATCTAACAGCGAACAAAAGTTGATCAAACTATTTTCAAATATTCCCACTGAAGACTACAGCGCACTGCAACTGCCAAAAATAACGATCATTCGACTCCCTGGCGTTCACCCACGCTTTGAACTGATTGGCAGTAATGTGAGCGAAATGAAAATTATCTGGTCAACTTTAAGCCAGGAGTTCACACCTGTTGGGTATTCAGCGTGGGAACTGACAAATATTCAAGCAGGAATACCAACACTCAGCGCAGCAACCGCTGATAAATTTGTTCCACAAATGATTAATCTGGACGAACTTAATGCAATTAACTTCAAAAAAGGGTGTTATGTCGGGCAAGAAGTGATTGCACGAGTCAAGTATCTCGGCAAAGTAAAACGCCGAATACATCAGGCTTCCATTGAATCAACTTTCACACCACAAGCAGGTGATACTGTTTATTGTGGCGACAATGAAGCAATAATCGGGCTTGTTGTTTCAGCGCAGCCCACAAGTGAAAAAAAACAAGCTTTATTAATCTCTATAAAAGAGGACTTTCTTGAAAATAACCACATCTATCTAGAGAGTAATCAAGAAAAAACGCTGGTTAAGTTGATATCAAAAGTGCCACTGCAAGAATGACCATCACTCTTTATTTTTCAGGTAAGCCTCTACTTGAGTGACAAAGCGGTCGGGCTCAATGGGTTTCTGAATGTAACCATCAAAACCTGCTGCAAGAATGGCTTCACGATCACCCGCCATCACTTTAGCGGTCAGGGCAACAACTGTAGGTGCATTTGTAGTCGCCTGAATGCGTCGAGTCGCCTCCAGACCACCCATCCCCGGCATCTGGATATCCATTAAAACCAGAGCCAGTGAATTTGACTGAACTGCTGCTACCGCTTGTTCGCCATTATTGGCTTCACAAACAGTATAGCCACTGCGTTCAAGAAGAAAACGTGTCAGATAAAGATTTTGTTCATTGTCATCGGCGACTAATATTGTGGGTTTTGGCATCATTTATTGTACTCATCCTTAATTTTTCAGTCACGTATACGGAAACAATTTTTATGATGTTAATTATTCACAAATACGCCATGCAGTACGATACGGAAAGTAGAGCCTTTACCGAGCTGGCTATGCACTGTAATTTTACCCCCTAAAAGCTTGGCAAAACGTTGGCTGATAGCCAGCCCTAACCCAGTGCCTTCGTACTCTCGCTCTGTACGGGTATCGACTTGCTCGAAAGCACCGAAAACTTTACCTTGATCCTCTTCACTAATACCGATCCCCGTATCCACGACTTCTAACACCACATCATGGTTTTTTTGTCGACAAACTAGCGTGACACTGCCCCGCTCGGTAAATTTAATCGCATTCCCCATGAGATTAAACAATATTTGACGCAACTTACCACGGTCGGTATACACAATTTTTGGAGCATGACCTACAAGCTTTAAAGATAGATCTTTAGAGCCTATTTGAGCCATCATTAAGGCCTTGATCTCTTCTAACAACGGCATCAGTTCAAAGGCTTCCTTGATAACTTTCAACTTGCCTGATTCAACTTTGGATAGGTCCAGAATATCATTAATCAACTCCAGCAAATGGCTGGCAGAGCCATAAATCATCTGCAATTGACGAGCCTGCTCCTCATTCACCTTTCCGGCCATACCACTCTTCATGATTCCGGCAAAACCAATGATAGAATTCAGAGGTGTCCGCAGCTCGTGACTCATATTGGCTAAAAACTCTGACTTGGCACTATTGGCTTTCAAAGCAGATTCTTTAGCTTGAATCAGTTGTTTCTCCATCTGTTTGCGTTCAATAATTTCTTGTTTGAGAGATGCGTTAGTATCAGCCAATTCAAGAGTTCGCTGAACAACCAAGCCTTCAAGTTTGAATAAAATGTACCCCACATAGGCGAGTAGTAATATTGATATCAAGTAGAGTGCCAATCGATAACCATTGGCTTTGATGAGCAAGCTTTCATTATGACGCTGGTAGACATTGTATAATGAATTCAGCTCTCGAGAAGTAGGCAAAGTCATGAGCTCTTGCAGTATAGAATCCACTTTGATTTTTTGTTGCACAATCACTTTTACATGCGTCATAAGGTTGTTGATACGCTGCTGCAAAGGCGTATCCCACTGGCTCTGCAAATGAAGCAATTGTGGTAACAGCGCCTCTATTTTCCCCGGATACACTTGGTCGCTGGTGAGGTTGTATGCCAAAGTGTAGTGCTCCAGAAGGTTGATGTATTTAATCAGTGGATGAGCCTCATCTCTAGTGAGAGCCAAGGCTTTTGTCTGAGTGGCAGCGATGGGAAGAAAATTCAGTGAATTTTTGAGAACAGAAACTTGTGACTTAAGCTGCTCTAATAAATCAACCTTATGTTCAAATGCCTCTATCACTTTTTTTTGGTTCAGATTGATATCATCGTACTGAAACATATCAGCCGCTTTCAAGGTGTTATTTAGTCGGTTCTGAACTGCAATAATCTCTATCGAAGTATCCATGAGCGTATCGTAATGAGCGAGTAGACCATAGCGCACTTTAAGGAAATCCTGATTCAAGGCGGCATCAAGCTGGTGTAACTGTCTCAGATTATCAATAACCCGAGTATGCCGCTCAGGAACAACGGCCTGAGTGTTAATATATAGATACGATAATACAGCCATCAACAAGAAACCGACAGCCCAATGCCTTGGCTTTTTGGCATATCGCCTCATCGCGTTTGCCCTTCAGGTTCGCTGAATGTGGTTTCCTCGTAAACTCTGGATAGTGGTTGCCCTTGATACTCACCAGGCAAGGTCTTGAGAAAGGCAATAATGTGTTCAATATCAGCATCCGGGATGGTGCGCCCCAACTGATACTTAGCCATGATTTTGACTGCATCATAGAGAGTTTCGGCTGAACCATTGTGAAAATAGGGGGAGGTCAGCGCAACCAATCGCAAGGAGGGCACACGAAATACATAACGATCCCGCTCTTGGCCGGTCACATTAAAGCGCCCTAAACCCCTCTTTCCTGAAAGTCTGTCATCATCAAAAAACTCTTCAATTACACCGAGTTTTTGAAACATATTACCACCTACATTGCGCCCTTGATGGCAAGCAATACAACCATAGTCCTTAAATAATCGGTAACCAGACTTTTCCAGTGCATTGATCGAATCAACATCACCGCGCAAGTATTGATCAAAACGTGAATTTACAGTGATTAAACTACGCTCAAAGGTCGCGATAGCATTACGAACATTAGCTGCAGTGATACCATCGGAATATAATGTCCCAAAGCTCTTTTGATATTCGCGATCCCGTTTGAGTTTGCTGATCAATACTGGCCACTGAGTCGCAAACTCATGAGGAGCAGTGATTACAAAGTCGATCTGTTCTTCCAGAGTTTTGGCACGTCCATCCCAAAACAGGCGATGGTTAAGACTGCTATTGAATACGGTAAGACTATTAGCTCCCAATTCAACACCATCCTGCCCCTGAGCTTTTTCTGGGCAATCAGCGCCGCCACTTTTCAAAATGTGACAACTGGCACAGGACATATCATTATTGTGCGCCAAGCGAGGTTCATTAAATAATCTTTCGCCCAAAGCAGTCTTATCTGGATTAAGCCCCTTTAGAGAAAAAAGGGGCTGGATAGGTTCCAATTGTAAATCAAGTGGTGACAGAGGTTTATCTTTCACCTGTGGTGCGCTATTCGCATAGATCAGGCAAGGCAAGAGAAACAAATTAATCAATAAAAGTTTCAACAAATATTTAGGTTGTTTTTTATGATTTTTTATCAATCCATCCATGTCACTGCGCTCCCATTTTCACTGCTCAGCACCCTCTTTACCGAAAGGTGACTGCACCAAGAGTATCACTATCTCACTTTTAATCAGGCCTTGTGAAAATTTTCTTACCTGAATTCAGGTTACTTGTTCTTGACCAGTTTTTTTAAAAGCAATGCCCACAACACAAAACAGTGCTGCAAACACCCCCCCAACCACCGCTGACCCCACGAGGATAAATGATAGAAAAATAAGCCCCGAGCTTGCAATCACAGCATTATTCTTCATATTAATACTCCTTGCTATCCAAATGATCACTGGAATCAACAACAGTAAAAATAACCCATACTTTATTCCGATACTAATCAGGTCACTTTTAATATTTTCTTCCGAGTTAAGCGCTCGAAAAAGCACTTCAAGATGTTCTTTATCTTCGTTAAAATCTCGAAAAAGTACTTCAAGCTGATCTTTATCTTCTTTTGTAATATCATCTTTGCTCTTTAGTTCATTATATTTAGCTTCTTTGCTCTTTAGCTCATTATATTCAACTTCGTACTCTGCTTTTGCCATTGCAGACTGTGGCAATAATAAGTAGCTGGAAGTCACTGCTATTCCCCACGCTACCAAGCCAACCAACAGTATTTTCAAATATTGATTCACAAATTTACCTCCATGATTATTTTTTGCCAGACTACCATATTCATTATTTCGCGGCTAAGTTATCCAGACAATGATAAAATGCCGATTTTTTAGCCCACTAATTAGAAATTAGAGATATCATGTTTCAACTTCGCGGCTCCATTGCTCTTTCATTTTTTCGTCAAAAGAAACTTCTAGCCACTCTAAAGGCTCAGTTTCCAGATATTTTCTCCATCAAAGCAGAGTTCACTCATTTTATTAATGACGAACAGGCATTGACCCAAGATGAACTCACACTGCTCAATAATCTGTTGGATTCGGGTGAAGAAAAAAACGCAAAAAAACCAAATGGACAACTATTTCTAGTCACTCCGAGATTCGGAACAATCTCGCCCTGGTCGAGCAAAGCCACAGATATTTTGCATATTTGTGGCTTAAATAATATCAAACGCATTGAGCGTGGCATTAATTATTACATTTCAAAACAGAGCGGCTCACTCAGTATTGATGAAAGCAAAGCCATCAGTGATCTTATTCACGACCGCATGACCGAAGTCGTGATTTCAAATTCAGATGATGCACATAAGCTGTTTTGGCCGCTGAACCTGCACCGCTAG
>VAPF01041845.1_pt1 | contig 19727 bp, 20 predicted proteins | sample 3393931 | NCBI WGS metagenome assembly VAPF01 (sample SAMN08290437, study PRJNA428436) | hydrothermal vent metagenome | isolation source: Deep-sea hydrothermal vent chimney | place: Atlantic Ocean: South-mid Altantic Ridge | depth 2773 m m | reverse complement strand
TTTTATTGTATCCTGTTGGTTCAGATTTAAAGCTCATAAGATTTTATTTAAATATTTTTTTCGCATAACAGTGTATTAGATGGAAACCAGTAATTTTGTAATAGACGGAATTCCACCTATCACCAATATAAGTTTGCCGAAATCATAACCTGATGTTTTACAGGGAAACAACCAGCCTTGCAACGCGCATGCATTTGCTTGTACGCTTTTAACCCCCTTTTCGCTTGCTGAATTTTTCAGTGTTGGTAGAACAAATTCGCCAAGGATGGCGAATTTAGTCCTGTGCGCCCGGACGGCGCATCAGGACGGGGTCGTAGGCAACACTGGAAAATTCAGGCAAGCGAAGTGGGCGGCATTCTTTTGGTTACTTTTCTGTTGCTGCTGACAGAAAAGTGACTCGCCAGCGGGGCGAGACCCGCAAAGCTCAAGCCAACAAAAGTCATAAATATTTGAGCGCAAATCCAACAGCAAAAAATCCCAACACTAGCAATCAGAACAAATACAAAATACAATCTAAACTCACAAATAACTAAATCAATCCCCCTATGTTTGGCAATAACAGAAACGAACTACGCCAGGTCTACCTCAGCTGCTGGCAACTAAAAAAGAACAAACTGCCGATGGACCCGATGCAGGAAGTCGTCGCCACCATCGTTGAGATGCACCCAGAATACCACCAGCTGCTGGAAGACGAAGAAATCGTCGATAAAGACTTTTCTGCCGACACCGGCGAGAGCAATCCATTCCTGCACATGAGCATGCACATCGCGCTGCATGAACAGCTCAGCACCAACCGCCCGACGGGCATACATGACTGTTACCAGAAGCTGTGTCTGCGACATGGCGGCCCACACGACGCCGAACATGAGATGATGGAATGCCTGGGCGAAGCACTCTGGCTGGCGCAACGTAACCAGACCACACCCGACGAAAAAGCTTATTTAGAATGTCTCGAAAAATTAACGAAAAAGTAACAGTCTTTTCATATTATTTTAAAAAAACGCGTGAACTAACAAAAAACCGTGTTGTCTTTGAAGTCGATAACATTGTAGACTCGGTTACCCTTTTACAGGTGACTTTATAAACTAGGAGAAAGATTTAATGAAAAACACTATGAAAAAATCACTATCAGTTGCTCTAGGCACAACATTTATGGCAGCGATGGCAGCGTCACCTGTAGCCAATGCTGACGCCAATCCTTTTGGCATGCAAAACCTGGGAAGCGGATACATGCAAGTTGCTGAAGGCAAATGCGGCGAAGGCAAGATGAAAATGAAAAAAGAAAAAACCAAAGAAGCCAAGTGCGGTGAAAGCCACAAAAAAGAAATGGAAGGAAAATGTGGTGGCGAGAAAAAGAAAATGAAAATGAAAAAAGAAGGCAAGTGTGGCGAAGGTAAATGCGGCGGTAAAAAATAAGCCCACGCTGGTCTAAAACGATCACTATAAAAATAAAAAAGCCTCGATAATCGGGGCTTTTTTATTGCCTGGCATTAATGCATACCACGACATTTCGTTTATTCTCGGCAAAACCATCTATTATCAAACCAGTATTTAAAAAAACACAGAATTACTAAATTAAAAAATCATAAAAACGGAGTAAACATGTTTTCTGGCGAAGCGTTTGGACACGAAGTATTAGGCTGGATGGCAACTATTTTTATTTTTGCAGTTGGCTTTCTCATCCTCTTTCTTATCGGCGTCTATATTGCCGATGTCACACAAACCAAACAGGCTATCCGCAGAAACTACCCGGTCATCGGTCACTTCCGATATTACTTTGAGCACATCGGCACTTTCTTTCGCCAGTATTTTTTCACCATGGATCGCGAAGAAATGCCGTTTAATCGGGCACAGCGTTCATGGGTATATCGCGCCGCCAAAGACATTGAGAACATTGTTGCCTTCGGTTCAACGCGTGATTTAAGACCCAGCGGTTCGGTGCTTTTTGTTAACACCGCTTTTCCCACTCTGGGTAAAGATGCGGTTAATTGTCCACCGGTGGTCATCGGCAAAAACTCTGCCGAACAACCCTACACCGCTCATTCATTTTTTAATATCTCGGGCATGAGTTACGGTGCCATCTCTAAACCGGCGATACAGGCTTTGTCTTACGGTGCAAAAAAAGCCAGCGCCTGGATGAACACTGGCGAAGGTGGGCTGTCGCCTTATCACCTGGAAGGCGGCGCGGATATCGTGTTCCAGATCGGCACTGCAAAATATGGCGTGCGCGACAAGGACGGCAATCTTTCCGATGAAAAACTACGCGAAATCGCTGCACATGAAAACGTGCGCATGTTCGAAATAAAAATGTCGCAGGGTGCAAAACCCGGCAAGGGCGGCATTTTACCCGCCGCCAAAGTCAGCGAAGAAATTTCAAAAATTCGCAGCATCCCTGTCGGCGAAGATTCGATCAGCCCCAATCGACACCCGGACATTGAAAACAACGACGACCTGATCGACATGATCAACCACGTACGTAAAGTCACCGGCAAACCGGTTGGCTTTAAAGCCGTGATCGGTGACAAAACCTGGATGGGTGAATTTCTCGCTGCGGTAAATAAACGCGGCAAAGAATTCGCACCGGACTTCATCACCATCGACAGTGCCGACGGTGGTACTGGCGCTGCGCCCATGAGTCTAATTGATTATGTCGGCATGCCGATACACGAAAGCCTGCCACGAGTCATCGACAAAATTTGCGAAGCAGGATTACGCGACCGGATAAAAGTCATCGCTTCTGGCAAGCTTATCACCCCGGCAGATGCCGCCTGGGCATTGTGCGTCGGTGCTGACTTTATTACTTCTGCCCGCGGTTTCATGTTTTCACTGGGTTGCATCCAGGCCTTACAGTGTCATCAAAACACCTGCCCTACCGGCATCACCACCCACGATAAAAAATTACAACGTGGCCTGGTTGCCGAACAGAAGTCTTCACGCATCGCCAACTACATCAAAAACATCCACTACGAAGTTGGCATCATCGCGCATTCCTGTGGTGCGCATCAGCCACGAGAACTCAGCCGAAGGCATGTACGTATCGTGCAGGAAAATGGTACATCCACCATGCTGGCCGATATCTATCCTGACAAAACACCAAAAGCATAACACCCGTTTCAGGTTTTTAAGTACGTCTGTGAACTATTCTGGCAGGGACGCGGTCACACGATAAACCATTTTTACGCACAATAATTTTTCATGGAAGGTAAAAACTATGAACAAGCTCATGCTTTTAGCTTGCAAAGCACAATCCCTGCTCAATGCCACACGTGCTGTCGATTTTCTCGGCCCACTCGCCCTGCGTTTATACCTGGTACCTGTCTTCTGGATGGCGGGAACAAAAAAACTAGCCGATATGGACAGTATTACCAACTGGTTTGGAAATTCTGACTGGGGCCTTGGCCTGCCCTTCCCTGAAGTGATGGCATGGCTGGCAACACTGACAGAAGTCGGTGGCGCAATTCTGTTACTGCTTGGGCTGGCAACACGCTGGATTTCTATCCCGCTGATGTTCACCATGATCGTCGCTGCGGTAACCGTACATCTACAAAATGGCTGGCTTGCCATCGCTGAAGGCTCCGACCAACTTGACGCTGCCAGAGAGATTTTGCAGGAGCACGGTAATTACGACTGGCTAACCGAAAACGGCAGCTTCGTCATCCTGAATAACGGCATCGAATTTGCCACTACCTACACCATCATGTTGCTGGTCTTGTTTTTTATCGGCCCGGGCAAAGCCAGCCTCGATCATCTGATCAGCAAAAAATTTGGCCAGTGTAATTAAGCCAGCATGATTAAACATTTAAGCAGAGAACAACGATGACAAAGCAACAATACCCTGTTACCGGCGCTGGCCTGGGACTACGCAGGGAAAAGTTAAGTGAGATGCTCGACGCGATGCACACAGACAGGCTGTCACCGGTGAATTTTATGGAAGTCGCACCGGAAAACTGGATAAACGTTGGCGGCAGCTTCAGCAAAAAATTCAGGCAGTTTACCGAGAGGTATGACTTTCTCTGTCACGGTTTATCTTTATCAATTGGCAGTCCGGTGCCGCTGGATGAAAACCTGGTCAGAGACATCGGCGCGTTTATGCAAACACACGGCATCAAACATTACTCTGAACACCTGACCTATTGCTCAGACGATGGTCACCTGTACGACCTGTTACCGATTCCTTTTACTGAAGAAGCCGTGCATTATGTAGCCGGGCGCATCCGCCGCGTGCAGGACATTCTGCAACAGGAAATATCCATGGAGAATGCTTCGTATTACACACCAGCGCCGGGGCAGGAAATGCAGGAAATCGAATTTATCAATGCAGTACTTGATGAAGCCGACTGTGGCCTGCTGCTCGATGTTAACAACATCTATGTGAATTCGGTCAACCATCTTTATGATGCCATCGAATTTTTAAAACAGCTGCCCGCAAAACGGATTCGTTACGCGCACATCGCCGGGCATTATAATGAAGCCGATGATCTGATCGTTGATACCCACGGCTCTGATATCATAGACCCGGTGTGGAACATCCTGGAACAAGCATATCAGCATTTTGGCGTTTTCCCAACACTGCTGGAACGTGATTTCAACATTCCGGCAGTGCCTGAATTACTGACCGAAGTAAAACAGATCGCAGAAACACAAAACAAATGGCAAGACGCAACACAAAGTGTTCAGGCATAACCACGATGACTTTACCCGCATTCAAACAACATCAGTACGAATTCACCGCACACCTTCGCGACCCGGAAAAAAATGCCATGCCCAAAGGCATCGAAGACCGTCGCATGGCTATCTATCGCGAGTTACTTTATAACAATATCGAAAGTTTTATCGCCAGCGGTTTCCCTGTATTAAGAAGCATTTATAACGATGATAACTGGCACAGCATGGTGCGCGATTTTTTTGCCAACCATCAAAGCCAGTCGCCCTATTTTTTGGAAATTTCTCAGGAGTTTATCGCTTATCTGCAAAACGAAAGGCAAGCTGATAAAAACGACCCCGCCGGTCTGCTCGAACTGGTGCATTACGAATGGGTGGAACTGGCGTTACATGTCTCTGACGAAAACATCTGCATGGACAACATCGATGCAAACGGTGACCTGCTGACACAACGTCCGGCTTTTTCACCACTGGCCTGGCCGCTGGTTTATCAATTTCCTGTGCATACCATGGGACCGGATAATCTGCCGGACAAAGCACCGCAGCAAGCCAGTTATCTGGTGGTTTACCGTAATAGAAATGACGAGGTCAATTTTCTTGAGATCAACCCTGTCACCGCACGTTTAATCGGCCTGTTACAGGATAATGAATCATACACCGGCGCTGATGCAATCGAGCATATCGTTGATGAGATGAATCACCCCAACCCAAACATCGTAAAACAGGGCGGACTCACCGCATTACAGGAGCTGCAGCAGTACGGTATTATATTAGGCAGCAAGAACAAAAAATGAAAACAGTTTTATCCTTACTATTACTAGTCGTCGGTCTGAGCGCCTGCAGTCAGCAAAACTGGTATCACGGTGCGCAGTCTGCACAAACAGCACATTGCATGCAGCAACCACTGGCTGAATATAACGACTGCAATCAGCAATCTCAGGAAATGACTTACGAAGAATATGAAAAAAGTAGAGAAGAATTAAAAATCAGGAAAGACCAAACGGTTTATTAATCCAGGTGTTGTGACTGTTTGTCACGAAAGACTTCTCGAAAAAAAATCATACCCGGACAGATGCCGGTGACGGCAGAGATAAGAAAAAACGTCGCAGGCAAATATAAAATCCAGTGTACAACTTCAAAACCAGTCAGCCAGATTCCTGCCCATAAAACCAGGCCCATAAACAGGAAAAAAGCCTTCATAGATGCTTCCATTTTGTCCATGCTTCACCTTTAAAAATTAAACCCTAGACTTTGATAGTACTAAATTTTTAAAGGTTTTTCATAAAAACTCAGAAAATTACTTAAAAATTACTTAAAGAAGCCCTGATTAATGCTGAATGAAGTAGATTGTAAGCTGAATGATTGAGATTCAAAGCGTGAAACGCACGTAATAGCTGGCTATTGCGAAGTTTTACAACGCAGAAGATGGATGCTTCAGCTTGCAACATACGATTTCATGAATTGGTCAGAGGTTTCTTAAATAATTGCTGCCACCAACGCTGGCGATTTTTCGGTGGATTGAGTGCTGTTTCAAGTTCAACCGGTTGAATTCTGGACAAAATCCAGCCTGGCAGAGGCGGGTTATCACTAAATCCACAACTGACACCGAGGTTGCTCGGGTCAAAAATTTTAATGAATTCAGGCGCTTCTTTATTATCAACATACACGATGCCGCAATAATCTTCGTCATGCTCCTTATGTAACAGGGTGTCGATCCCATCAATGAAATTTAAAAGATGCGCTTTGCTCGAGGTACTGCCCGGTGCGGTCTCACCCACTGCATAGATATACCAGTTATCATCCGCATACGTCTTTAACACTTGCCAGAAAGCATCCAGCTCATGCCAGCGCATAGTCGAGGTAAAATTACCTCTAAACGCTGATATATAAGCTTCTTTTATAGACATTTCCATAGCGGCCACCTCGTCACTGCCCATTAATTTAATGTTTTTGCGTTGATCCATTCTTTGATTTCACGGTGACTGCGATTAACGAATTCGACATCTTTGAACGCACATGCCATCACCGTTACACCCTGTAACTTAGCCAGCAAGTCCATCGCCAGGTCATCCGCATTTGGCAATCCCAGACTTGCAAACTGCACTTTTAGCCAGTCACGCAGTAAAACAAACGCCTGACGAGAAACCTCGCGCAAGTCACTATCATCTTTTGCCAGCTCGGTGCTCAGGCTGCCAATCGGACAACCCGACTCAATCACATCATCTCGCCGGTATTCCAGCATGTTGCTGAACAATAACAGACGCTCCCGGGCGTCATCGGTTGCAGCTTCGCACTGATTTAATATGACACTTAAACCAGTGATGCGCGAGTTAACGACCGCGTTCAAAATCTCATCTTTGGTTTTAAAATAATAATAAAAATTGCCACGCGGAATGCCGGTGGCATCGGAAATATCCTGAAAAGAAGTCTGGTTGTAACCACGTCGATAAAACAGATTATCTGCTGCATCTATAATACGCTGTCGATTACCTTCACCTTTGGTACCCATAAAATTACTCACAACATTGAAAAACATACTGCCGTCTACATTATCTTGTGTCTGTTATAAAAAAAACTGCCTGCACAAATTATTAGACGGTCGTATTACTAATGCGAATACTGTAACATCACAGCCCCCTGAAACACAACTCGAATAAACAACATAGACCCCAGAAATTGAACGCACTAAATATAAAAAATCTGCAAAAGACCTATAAAAACGGCGTACACGCACTAAAAGGTGTCGATCTCACGGTAAAACAGGGTGATTTTTTTGCCTTACTTGGCCCTAACGGCGCAGGCAAATCAACCGCCATCGGCATCATCTGCTCACTGGTCACCAAAACTTCTGGTCAGGTCGAAGTCTTCGGGCGAGACCTGGACAGCAACGCCGCCGATGTACGCATGCACATCGGTCTGGTGCCACAGGAATTCAATTTCAACATTTTTGAACCCGTGGGCGAGATCCTGATCAACCAGGCCGGTTATTACGGCATCAATCGCAAGGAGGCAACCCGGCGTGCCGAAACCTATCTGAAACAACTCGACCTGTGGGAAAAACGCTTCGACATGGCGAAAGAACTTTCCGGCGGCATGAAACGTCGGCTGATGATTGCACGTGCGCTAATGCACCAACCGAAGCTGCTCATTCTGGATGAACCAACTGCCGGTGTCGATATCGAGATCCGCCACTCCATGTGGAAATTTTTAAAGCAGGTGAACCAGCAAGGCACCACCATTATTTTGACCACACACTACCTGGAAGAAGCCGAGAGTCTGTGTGACAACATTGCCATCATTGATAATGGCATCACTATCGAACAGACTGAGATGCGTTCACTGCTTGACCGTCTGCACCTTGAAACTTTTATTTTATATCTAACCAAAGCCATCGAGACACTGCCGGACTGTGGTGACCACGCGGTGCGATTCATCGATAAAACCACGCTGGAGGTGGACATCAACCAACAGCAAAACATCAGTGAAGTTTTCCAGACACTGCATAACTGTGACATCGAAGTGGTCAGTATGAAGAATAAAACCAACCGCCTGGAACAACTGTTCATCACGATGGTGAACAATAAAAATAATAACGAGGCGAACAAAGCATGAACTTTAGAGAGCAGATGATTGCGCTTAAAACCATCGTCATCAAAGAATATTTGCGCTTCATCCGCATCTGGATACAGACCATCCTGCCGCCAGCGATTACCATCGCGCTGTACTTCATTATTTTCGGCGAGATCATCGGCACCCAGATCGGTGATATCAACGGTTTTAAATACATGGACTATATCGTGCCCGGCCTGATCCTGATGGCAGTCATAACCAACGCCTACGCCAACGTGGTATCGTCTTTTTTCAGCGCCAAGTTTCATCACAGCGTGGAAGAGATGCTGGTCTCGCCGCTACCAAACTACATTATCCTGCTCGGTTTCATCTCCGGCGGTCTGGCTCGCGGCATCATCGTTGGCATCGTGGCGACCATTGTCTCCATGTTTTTTTCCGAGATACACATCCACAGTTACCCGGTCACTTTTGCGGTATTTATTTTAACGTCTGTCCTGTTTGCGCTGGCCGGATTTATCAATGCCGCCTACGCACGAAGTTTTGATGACATCACCATCATTCCGACGTTTGTATTAACGCCGCTGATCTATCTTGGTGGTGTGTTTTATTCGATCAACATGCTACCGGAAATCTGGCAGCAGATCTCGTTAGTGAATCCTATTCTGTACATGGTAAACGCGTTTCACTACGGCATACTCGGAGTGAGTGACATTGATGTGTCGACAGCGTTTATTATCATCATCGCGTTTATTGTTGTGCTGTATTACTTCGCACTGCGATTATTGAGGATAGGGGTTGGCCTGAAGCCTTAAAAAGATTTTTTCACCACAGAAGACACGGAGGTCACAGGGAAAAACTTATTATTTCTTAATTGCGCCACAGGCGCAACAAACTAAAAAACTCTGTGACCTCCGTGTCCTCGGTAACCGCTCCTGCGTTACTCTACTTACGGGCTTCCTGCCCTAATCTGTGGTTCAATTTTTTTATTTAAGAACTGGTTCTTTCAATGCAGATACATTATTTTCCAGCAGATGATAACCACCAAAAATCACCGCTGCAAATACCAGGTTACCTAATAAAGAATTCTGAAAGAAAGGAATACCCGCAACGTATGCCTGCATCAAACCTTCCGCTGATTTTGCATACAGCCCCGATGTCATCCAGGCACCAAAATTTGTCAGCAGGAAAAAAAGCAATGACGAAACCACCATGGCAAACGCGGTGTTAGTCATCGACACTCTGTCCTTCAGCAGAAACCCAATAGCAACCGTCAGGGCAAAACCGGTATAAACAAAGATCATCGAGTTATGCAGCCCCAGCACAAGGTCACTCAAAAACAGCGCTGCAAACGGCACGATAAATGCCACACGCTTATTCGCAAAATAAGCACCACCGAATAGTGCCATAGCGGCAACCGGTGAAACATTTGGCAAGTGTGGTAATAAGCGCAATACTGCCAACGCAAAGATGATGATTGAAATTGTAATAAGTTGTACTTTTAGATTCTGTGCTCGCATAACAGAAACCTCCTGAATATTAACACCCGCAATCATACCACAGCGCCGCTCTTAAACAGCCATTCTCACCAACTTTTGTAATGATTAACTCTCAGATTAATATTGTAATCACTATAGTATTTGAACTATTATCAACGGGCATTCTCATACAATAATCAATAACAATGAAGGCAAGGAAAAATCATGAAAGCATCCGATCTGTTTGTAAAATGCCTGGAAGAAGAAGGCATCGAATACATCTTCGGCGTACCCGGCGAAGAAAATGCAGATTTCATGATCTCGCTGGAACAATCTGAAAAAATTAAATTCATTCTCACCCGCCACGAACAGGGCGCTGCTTTCATGGCTGAAATCTATGGCCGCCTCACCGGCAATGCCGCTGGCTGCCTCGGCACACTCGGCCCCGGCGCGACCAACCTCATCACCGGCGTGGCTGATTCCAACATGGATCGGGCACCGATGCTGGCACTCACCGGCCAGGGCTCATCGCAGCGGTTGCACAAAGAGTCACACCAGATCATGGACGTGGTAAAAATGTTTGAACCGGTGACCAAGTGGGCCACCACCGTGCTACACCAGGACAACATCCCCGAGATCATCCGCAAGGCGGTGCGCGTGGCACGCTCAGAAAAACCCGGCGCCGTGCACATCGAACTACCGGAAGACATCGCCAAGTTGCCCGCCACCAGCAAACCGTTAAAACCACAGCGATTCCGTCGCGCCGTCGCCGATGACAAAATTATCAACCAGGCATTTGAAGTTTTAAAAAATGCCAAACACCCAATCATCCTCGCCGGCAACGGTTGTATCCGCCGCCGCGCCAGCAAACAGTTACGCATCTTCTGCGAGAAAACTGGCATCGGTGTCATCAATACCTTCATGGCCAAAGGCTGTGTCGATATGGATGCGGACTACTGCCTGTACACCATCGGCCTACAGTCACGCGACGTAGTTGCCTGTGCGCTGGAAGCTGCCGACGTGGTACTTGCGCTTGGTTACGACATGGTGGAATACCACCCCAACCTGTGGAACTCACAGCGTGACCACCACATCATCCACGCCGATTTTCAACCAGCCGAAATTGATTCCGATTACCACCCCGAAACCGAACTGGTCGGCGACCTCGCGCATACGCTGTGGATGCTGAACGAACGCGTCGATGCCAACGGCAGTCTGAATTTTAATACCGAACACCAGATGGCGACCCGCCTCAGCATGCAGGAAGAACTCGCCATGCACAAAGACGACGACACCGAAGGCTGCATCCGACCACAGAAAGTGCTGTGGGACTGTCGCCAGGTAATGGGGGCGCATGATATTTTATTATCCGATGTCGGCGCACATAAAATGTGGATAGCACGCCACTATCAATGCCACGAACCCAACACCTGTTTAATCCCCAACGGTTTCTGCTCCATGGGTTTCGCCCTGCCCGGTGCTATTTCCGCCGCACTGGTTCATCCCGACAAACGCATCCTTTCAATATCCGGCGATGCGGGCTACCTGATGAATGTGCAGGAGATGGAAACAGCAAAACGCCTGAACGTCAACATCGTCACCATGATCTGGGAAGACCACATGTATGGCCTGATCGCCTGGAAACAGCAGAACGAATTTGGTAAACACACCGACCTGTCATTCGGCAACCCGGACTGGTTAAAACTGGCGGAGTCCTTTGGCTGGTTTGGTCACAAAGTGGAGAACAGCCGCGACCTGACAGACACGCTGGAAAAAGCGTTCAACGAAAAAGGCCCAAGCCTGGTGGTGGTGCCGATTGATTATCGTGAAAATTTGATATTGACCGAACGGCTGGGAAACATTGCCTGCCCGATATAAAAAAACATAAACTATTCACCACGGAGGACACAGAGGTCACAGAGGTTTACAACTTATTACGCCTGCGGCGCAATAAACCAGTCAAAAGCTTTTCTCTGCGAACTCTGCGTTCTCTGCGGTAAACAAAAAGAGAGTAAACCATGCCAGAACATTTCAAACTTCTCGTCCCCGGTGCCACCGCTGCCAGCACCGTTAACGTCACCGCCCCTTTTGACGGTGCGCACATTGCCACGATAGAAACCGGTGATGCCAGCGCAGTGGAAACCGCACTCGCTACCGCACATAAACTTTTCGCTGACAAAAAAAACTGGCTGAGCGCACAGCAACGCATCGATGTTTTAGAGAAAGCCGCCGACATCATGCAATCGCGTTTCGACGAACTCGCCATCGAAGCCGCACGTGAAGGTGGCAAACCGCTGGCCGATTCAAAAGTCGAAGTGACACGCGCCATCGACGGCATGAAAAACTGCGTCGAAGTCATCCGTAGCGAACACGGCAAAGAGGTTCCGATGAGCCGCAACGCCGCCTCGATGAATCGCCTCGCCTTCACCACCCGAGAACCGATCGGCGTTGTGGTCGCGGTCAGCGCGTTCAACCACCCGCTCAACCTGGCGGTGCATCAAATCGGCCCCGCTGTTGCTTCGGGCTGCCCGGTCATCATCAAACCGGCTGAAGACACGCCGCTGTCCTGCTTTCGTTTAATCAATATTTTGTACCAAGCTGGCCTGCCAGAAGTCTGGTGCCAGGGCATCGTCACCACCGACCACCAGGCCGCAGAAAAGATGGTCACCGATAATCGCGTCGGCTTTTTCAGTTTCATCGGCAGTGCCCGGGTAGGCTGGATGCTGCGCTCGAAACTGGCCAACGGTACGCGTTGTGCACTGGAACACGGCGGCGTGGCACCAGTCATCGTCGCACACGATGCCGACATGGATGACACTGTGGCGTTGTTAGCAAAAGCCGGTTTTTATCACGCCGGCCAGGTCTGCGTTTCAGTGCAGCGCGTGTATGCAGAAAAAAGCATCGCTCGAAAACTCGCCGAAAAAATTGCGGCCACCGGCAACAACATGAAAATCGGCGACCCGACACTGGACGACACCGACATCGGCCCGCTGATCCGTCACGCCGAAACCGACCGCGTCGATGAATGGGTGAAAGACGCCATCGATAAAGGTGGCGAGCTAATTTCCGGCGGCGAAAAAATTTCCGATAGCTGCTATCAGGCCACGGTGTTATTCAATCCGCCGGAAGAGGCCATCATCTCGCAAAACGAAATCTTCGGCCCGGTCATCTGCGTTTATGAATACGAGGACATTGATGATGCCCTCGCCCGCGCCAACAGTTTGGACGTTGCCTTTCAGGCCGCAGTGTTTTCCAAAAACATCGACACCTGCATGCACGCTTTCAAACAACTGGACGCCTCTGCGGTTATGGTCAACGACCACACCGCATTTCGCGTCGACTGGATGCCGTTTGCCGGTTTAAAACATTCGGGTTTTGGTGTCGGCGGTATACCTCATACATTCAAAGATATGCAGATAGAAAAAATGATGCTGATCCGCTCACCGGCGCTGTAAAAACAGTTCACAAAAGCCGCCGCATAATCTCTATGCGGCGGCTTTTCCCCCTGCCTGAAGCACGCCGTCCGGCAAATCCGGATTGACAAAGAGTAATCCAATGGATTATAATTTGTCGCGCAAAATCCACGTCGAACGACCTGAATTTCAGAACCAACCACCTAAATTTACTTCGTTACTCCAGATGATGGAGGCAAGCGATGGGGAACAATAATGGGCAAAGCGATAGTTCGCAAGAAAGCGAAAGTCCGTGAATTTACACCTGTTGATGTAAAAAATATTCGAGCTCGGACTGGCATGTCGCAAAATGAATTTGCGTCAGCGTTTGGCATCAGCGTTAGCACGCTGCGCCACTGGGAACGTGGTGACCGCACACCACAGGGGCCGGCACTGGTTTTACTCAACGTGGTCGCCAAAGAACCCAAAGCAGTATTGAAAGCATTGAGCCACTGACGACGATCAAAACGGCAAGCAAGCGCGCCATGTTAATGACATGGCGTCAGAATCACTCACTAAATTACTGGTAACAAATGAAATTAGAATCGATATTTCCCTTCCTCACCTGGTTTAAACTGGTCACCAAAGAGACTATAAAAGCTGATTTTATCGCTGGCTTAACCGGTGCCGTCATCGTGCTACCGCAAGGCGTCGCATTCGCAACCATCGCGGGACTGCCGCCGGAATATGGTCTTTATACCGCGATGGTCACACCCATCGTCGCAGCATTGTTCGGCTCCTCACATCATCTGGTTTCGGGGCCGACCACAGCGATTTCCATCGTGGTATTCTCTGCCATCAGTCATCACGCAACGCCGGGCACGCCCGAGTTTCTGTCACTGACGTTAACGCTGACTTTTCTTGCCGGTGTTTATCAGCTGGCTTTTGGTCTGGCACGTCTGGGTTCGCTGGTCAACTTCGTTTCACACACGGTGGTCATCGGTTTCACCGCCGGCGCGGCGATTCTTATCGCCACCAGTCAGCTTAAACACATCACCGGTATTTTTGTACCCAAGGGCGAATCATTCCTGCACACCTGGGTGGATATGTTTGCTGGCATCAGTAACTTCAACATCTACCTGATGGTTATCGCCCTGGCCACGCTAGCAACTGCACTGCTTTCGAAAAAGTTTATTCCGAAAGCACCGAACCTGTTGCTTGGCATGATCGTCGGCAGTGTCATCGCCATTTTATTCAAAGACTATACTGACGGCATAAAACTTGTCGGCGAAATACCTGCACAATTACCACCCTTTTCATCGCCTGATTTCTCCATCGCCACCATCAAAATGCTGGCACCGGAAGCTTTTGCTGTCGCCCTGCTGGGTTTAATCGAAGCGGTTTCGATCAGTCGTGCGGTGGCCAACAAATCCAATCAGCGCATCAATTCCAATCAGGAATTCGTCGGCCAGGGCATGTCCAACATGTTTGGTAGTTTTATGTCCAGTTATGCAGGTTCAGGTTCTTTCACCCGCTCAGGCATCAACTATGAAGCCGGCGCGAAAACACCACTGTCAGCCATTTTTGCAGCCGTCGCACTGATGGGCATTGTACTGTTGATCGCACCGTTAACCGCTTACCTGCCTATTGCAGCAATGGGTGGCGTTATTTTGCTGGTGGCTTATAACCTGATCGATTTTCACCACATCACACAAGTTTTACGTTTCAGCAAATCTGAATCTTCGATTTTACTCACCACTTTTTTTGCCACTCTCTTTCTTGAACTGGAATTCGCCATCTATTTAGGCGTGCTGTTATCACTGGTTCTGTTCCTGGCTAAAACATCAACACCCGGCATCCCCACACTTGCTCTTGATGCATCAACTGATGATGGCACACGAAAGTTAATCAATATCGCCAAGAAACCATTAAAGCAATGTCCCCAGCTCAAAATCATCCGCATCGACATGTCGATCTATTTTGGTTCGATCAATCATATTCAAAAACGCATCGCAAGAATATCGGACATTGAAAAAATAGACCACATATTAATCGTCGGCAGCGGCATCAATTTCATTGACCTTGCCGGTGCGGAAGCACTGGTAGCAGAAAACAATCGCCTGAAAAAAGCCGGTGGTGGTCTATATTTTGTGGGACTAAAAGCATCCGTTTATGAGTTTGCCGCCAAGTCCTGTTTTATCAAACACATTGGCAGCAATCATTTTTTCGATACCAAAGGACAGGCAATCGCTTCGATATACAAACGTCTGGACAAAGATATCTGTGAAGAATGTAACGCGCTGGTTTTCAGGGAATGCCAATAAGCTGGTTATAACGCCTTACACTCAATTGGGTCTATCGGATTCAGCCTGATGGCCCATAGCGCGTTTTTTCTGTGCCAGCGATAGAGCGTGAGCGGGTACAGGTTCTCCTGATCGGTTATCTCGTACGCAGTGTTCGCCACCGCAGTCCAGCTGAAAGTACAGAGATAATCGTATTGATAAGTGTTATATAGAACACGCAGAGAATTCTCGCCGGCGTCAAGATCCAGCCGGTAACTCTTTTCGATCTCCACACCGTTAACCGCCATGATCGGATAATTTGATTTGATAAGCGCATAACCTTCTGCTTTAAATACAGGCGGCTGCACACAACTGCTAAGCATCAGGCACAGTGTGGTAAAAATAAGTATTCGCTGCAACTTTCGATTCATCATCGCGCTGTCAATCCCACGTTAAAGCCGTCAACATTTCGACTGGTGATAACGCCCGCACTAAAGCCTATGTACTGCCAGCCAAACCAGTCGAGCGGCTTCATATTGAGCTGCCATTCAAGTCCGGCACCAATTTCAAACAGCCCGGTGTAACCCAGTGAGGTTTTATCCTGCGATAAAAAATTTGTGTGATTTGCATATCCGACCCAGCGCCAGGGTCTGGCTGACATTGTCAATGTTGTCGGCCCACTGACCCTGCTTTTCAACTGGGCGGTCTGACTCCAGGAATAGGTATCAAGCAGCGGATTATCTTTACTGAAAGAATCGGTATATATCAGGTTATAGTGTGCTGACAGCTCCAGTTTATATTTGTCCTGCCAATACCAGAAAAGAGCATCGATTGATCCCGTGGTTGATGCCAGCTGTGCGCCATTATTAAACGTCTTTGTTAGCGGCGCATTATTGCTATCAGAGAAGCCATCGATCACGCCTTTTGTTTTCATATCAGAAATCGCCAGCGTCAAAACCGGTCGCAACTTAAAATGCTCGTTAACCGGAAAACTTAGCCCCAGCGTTCCACGCAGAGAAATAACGTCACGCCGCAGGTCAAGTATTATAAGCTGACCGTTATCGGCTATCAGTTCAAGCCTGTCGTTTAATGAACCACCAACAAGCCCAAGCCCCCAGTATGCATTGAAGATATGGTCTTTCAGCGTCACCTCAGCGGTAAAACCCAGACTGGACCGCCATTGATCGGAATTACGTTGCCCATTACCGACGTTAAGCGTCGCGCCTTCCAGCCCTGGTGATGAGGTAGTATTGACGAAATCAATCGCTGAATTTCGAATATCTGATTCAGAGATCGCACTTACCCCGTCCAACGGGCTTTCATTCGCTGCTATTACGAGACCACTTATCAAAAATGACAATAAAAAAATAACAGGTAGAACAAACTTCATACCAGCATTCCAGCAGTCGGGTTAACGTTATTTTTTACGCACGCGTTTCTTAAGACTTAACTTTCCTTTTCGGTCTTTGCCACCGTGGCCACCATCATCATTTTTCACTACCGCATGACGTTTACCGGTTTTGTTTTGCTCCGGTGCTTTTGATCGCTGCGGTTTGTTCTCGTCACCATCAAGTGAAATTTTTAACTGCTGGCCGGACACCCAGACTTTTTTCAAAGTATAAAGTAATTCTTTGGGCATGCCTTCGGGCAGATCAATCGTGCTGTAATCATCATAAATGCTGATGCGACCAATATACTTGCTTTCGATATCGGCTTCGTTAGCAATAGCGCCAACAATATTACCCGGTTTGACCTGGTGGTCATGTCCGACTTCGATACGATAACGTTCCATGCCTTCATCAAGTGTCGTGTCACGCGGCTGGCGTTCTCGTCGTGGCGAACGCTCCTGATGTGGACGGTCTTCCCGATTACGCTCGCGGCGACCCCTGCCCTGGTCTCTGTCGTTGCGATCCCAGTCATCCTTAAATTTGCGTTGTGGTTTGTTCTGCAACAGCAACGGGATATCACCCTGCATCAGGTGCGCTAGTGCGGAAGCAATTTCTATCGCCGGCACGTTATGCTCCTGTTCGTATTGCTCGACCAACTGAGAGAACTGCTTCAGATCTTCATTCGCCAGCGTATCGGTGATGCGCTGTTTAAACTTGCTGATACGTTTGTCGTTGATAACTTCAGTAGAAGGCAATTCCATGCGATCGATCTTTTTGCGCGTGGCTTTTTCGATGGACGCCAGCATGCGTTTTTCACGCGGTGCGACAAACAGAATAGCATCGCCTTCACGACCGGCACGACCGGTACGACCAATGCGGTGAATATACGATTCGGTATCATGCGGCACATCATAATTCACCACATGGCTGACGCGCTCGACATCAAGACCACGTGCGGCAACGTCGGTGGCAACAATAATATCCAGCTTGCCATTCTTTAGATTTTTAATGGTGCGCTCACGCTGGTTCTGCGCGATGTCACCGTTCAAAGCTGCCGCCGCATAACCGCGGGCAGAAAGTTTGTCAGCTAACTCGGCCGTAGAGTTTTTAGTGCGCACGAAAACAATCATGGCATCAAATTCTTCAGCTTCTAAAATTCGTGTCAACGCATCCAGCTTATGCAAACCACTGACCGGCCAGAAACGCTGACGGATGGTTTCTGCAGTCGCGGTCTTGACCTTGATGGTGACCTGCTCAGGGTTGTTCAGATATTTTGTCGCAATGCGACGAATCTGTTGCGGCATGGTTGCAGAGAATAAAGCAATCTGCCGGTCATCCGGTGTCTGCTCGAGTATCCATTCCACATCATCGATAAAACCCATGCGCAACATCTCATCGGCTTCGTCCAGCACCAGCGCGCTTAAACTGCCCAGTTTTAAGGTGCCCTTGCGGATATGATCCATCACCCGGCCGGGGGTGCCGACGACCACGTGCACGCCGCGTTTCAAAGCGCGAATCTGGCCGCTGTAATCAGCGCCGCCATAAACTGGCAGCACATGAAAACCTTTCATGTAAGTCGCATATTTCTGAAAAGCTTCCGCCACCTGGATCGCCAGTTCGCGTGTTGGTGCCAGCACCAGTAATTGCGGATCTTTTTGTTTCATATCCATGTTGGAGATCAGCGGCAAAGCGAAGGCGGCGGTTTTACCGGTGCCGGTCTGTGCCTGACCGATGATATCGCGGCCTTCCAGCAACAACGGAATGGTCTGCGCCTGAATCGGCGAAGGTGATTCATAACCTACTTCATCTAATATTTTAAGAAGTGAATTATGTAATGCTAAATCTTTAAACGAAATCGCGGCGTCGCTGCCGCTCGTGGTGTCTGTGCTCATGCTAATACCTGAAAATAAATGGAGGAACATCGTCGTGGTTGATACTCTATGATTTTTCACAGATTCAACCGGATAGCCCTTCACTCTTTTCAGCCGACCCGCAGGTGCTGTTGGTTTGAGAATTCGAGCCGTACTCAGACGAGCCGATCATTCTAACCTTTTACTGGAATATTAGCAAAGTTGAATATATCTTCGCCTACCGCCAGCATAATTCAGTCACCAGCAATCACACACCGCTGAGCAAAAACAGACATGCTACAATCGAACCACGCCCTGTAACCACCGCCACAACCGTGACCGACCGTTTCGAAAAACACATATCCATCGATACCGCTGGACTCACTGTCCTGGAACATCTCGCCGCCCATACTCCGTTAAGTAAACAACAGCTAAAGCAGGCGATGAAAAACGGCTGTGTCTGGCTGGAATCATCACACGGCATCGCACGTTGTCGCCGCGTCAAAAAAGTACTGCAAGCCGGCGACCAGTTGCATATCTATTACCATGCCTCCATTCAGAACAGCCAGCCAGCAACAGCCAGGCTGATCGCCGATGAAAACCAATACAGCATCTGGAACAAACCCTGCGGCATGTATTCACAGGGCACTAAATGGGGTGATCACTGCAGCCTGTATCGCTGGGCAGAGCAACACTTAAAGCCACAACGTCCAGCCTTTTCTGTGCATCGACTCGACCGCGCCGCTAACGGACTGATGATACTGGCACATTCAAAAAAGACAGCGGCGGCTTTCTCTGCATTATTCAAAAACCGAGACATACAGAAACAATACAAGACCAGCGTCGAAGGAAGATTGAATAATCTGGCGCTGCCGCATAACATCACTCAGGACATCGACAACAAGCCCGCACACTCGAAAATTATTTTTATAGAAACACACGAAAAGACTACAGACCTTATTATCGAAATTGAAACAGGGCGCAAACACCAGATACGAAAACATCTATCACAAATGGGACACCCCATCATCGGCGACCGTCTGTACGGCACAAAAAAATCAGAGCAGGATTTACAATTACAGTCCTGCTATCTAAAATTCATCTGTCC
>VAPF01079652.1_pt1 | contig 19757 bp, 22 predicted proteins | sample 3393931 | NCBI WGS metagenome assembly VAPF01 (sample SAMN08290437, study PRJNA428436) | hydrothermal vent metagenome | isolation source: Deep-sea hydrothermal vent chimney | place: Atlantic Ocean: South-mid Altantic Ridge | depth 2773 m m | reverse complement strand
CTGCGTTGTGAACCTTGAGAATGGAATAACCATTCTGCTGCGGCTCACGCCTTGCAACTACACGCTTCAGACCACGCAGAGGACATAAGCAATTAATAGAGATGCCCTTTAATCCTGATCACACGTGCAGTGGCCGTTGCCGACACACCACCATCAGATAACACGTGCACAGTATAATCAGCATTCAAAGCACCTGATGAACCTTCCGCCGCTGTGCCTGCCGACGCTTCCACGCCAGCCTGAAATTCCCAGGTGCCATTATCCAGCCTGTCTAACGCTTCCGGCGTTGTAATCACCAGCAATGCTTTATAGGATCGCACACCCCAGCCACCACCTATATCAAATCGGCTCACGGTAAAATAAGTACGCTGGTTAGTTTTTCTATTAACAAAAACACCCTCGCCACCGCCGGCTCCGACAATTGGGATTTTAGTCACCTTCATATTGGCAACAGCATAACCCAACGACTCATCCAGCTCTTTCTGTAACGCATAATCTTCCTCTGCAAGCGCATCGATGGTGGTCGCAGCCATTTCATCCAGTTCTTTTTGTTTTTTTTCTATCTCAGTCAGCGACAGAGTTGAACAGGCAACAAGAAAAAATAACAGGCTTATCAATATCGATATTTTTTTCATTACAAACTCTTTCACTGGAAATAGGGCAACTGATAGTATCCCGCGCCTGCCAACGCTGCAATATTTTAAATATTTATCCCGTAATATCTGACGACGATGACAAGAATTCTCTATAATTCGCTCATCGACCTGAACGCACGCAACCCATTAAAAACATCATCATGAAATTTTCCTCATTAGACCTTGCCCCTGAAATTCTGAAAGCACTGAAAGCCTGCGGCTACAAAGAAATGACCGCTATTCAAGAAGCCGCCATCATTCCAGCACGACGCGGTAAAGACATTCTCGCCAATGCGCAAACCGGCACCGGAAAAACTGCTGCCTTTGCCATACCCATACTGCAACAGATGAGTGACCGGCCACAGCCGACTATCACCAGCAGTCCACGCGCACTCATCCTGACGCCGACCCGCGAACTTGCCGAGCAGCTGGAACAGACCATCAGCACTTATGCACAGTTTTTGCCACTAACCATCAAGGCATTGTATGGCGGTGCCAAACTCAGCGCGCAGGAGAAAAAACTAAAAGCCGGTATCGATATCGTTATCGCCACACCCGGTCGCCTGTTAGAACACATGGAAACTGGCAACGTCAAACTCAGCGGCGTGGAATTTGTCGTGCTTGATGAAGCCGACCGCATGCTGGACATGGGTTTTATCAGCGACGTCAATGCGCTACTGGAAAAGACACCAAAGAAACGCCAGACACTGTTGTTCTCCGCCACTATTTCACAACCCGTAAAAGCACTGGCAAACAAATTATTAAACAACCATCAACTGATCAGCGTCGCCAGACAAAACGCCATCGCAGCAACCATCGAACACGTGGTTTATCCGGTCGGCGAACACCAGAAAGCCGATCTATTTATCGAACTGCTCGAACAGCATAACTGGTTCAAGGTACTGGTATTTACCAGTACCAAAAAGCAGGCCGACGAACTGATGGCAAAAATAAAAAAAGCAAAAATAAAAGCCGCGATCTGTCATGGTGATAAAAGCCAGGGCGCACGCCGACGCGCCATCGCCGACTTCAAGGCCGACAAAATTCAGCTACTGATCGCCACCGAAGTTGCCGCCCGCGGACTGGACATCAAAGATTTAGACCAGGTAATCAACTTCAACCTGCCCTACCTGGCCGAAGACTACGTGCATCGTATCGGTCGAACCGGGCGCGCTGGCAGCAAAGGCCTGGCAATCTCCTTCGTCAGCAGAGAAGAAGAACGCACTCTGAGCAACATTGAGCGACTCATCGGTGAGCGCATCCAGCGAATCAAGCTGCCCGGTTATTCAGTCGGCAGTCGCGAGACCATTCTCAACAACCTGGCGCAAAGAAGTCGGCCTGCAAAATCCAACAAAACCAGCCAGACCAAAATTGTTCAAAATAAGGCTCGCGGTATTAAAAAAGGAAAAAAGAAAAAACCAAAATAATGGTTTAATAAAATAATACAGCGCCCGACATAACTTCAAGCACATTCATTAAACTTACCGCCAAATATCAAAAGTAATAAGCCAATGCAAACCGTAAAACTTACCCAATACAGCCACGGCGCCGGCTGCGGATGCAAGATTTCACCCGCACTGCTCGAATCAATGTTGCAAACCTCGCGCAAGGCTCTGCCGCACCCCAACTTGCTAGTCGGCAATAACAACAAGGACGACGCTGCGGCTTACGATCTTGGCAACGGCACTTCTGTCTTGAGTACCACCGATTTTTTCATGCCCATCGTCGACGATGCTTTTACTTTCGGGCGCATTGCTGCCACCAACGCGCTAAGCGATATTTACGCCATGGGCGGCAAACCACTGATGGCGATCTCCATTTTTGGCTGGCCCATCAAAAAACTTTCAGAGGAAGTTGCACGGCAGGTCATCGATGGCGGTCGTGCCGCCTGTGACGATGCAGGCATTCCACTGGCCGGTGGTCACTCCATCGACTCACCAGAACCAATCTTCGGCCTGGCGGTAACCGGGCTGGTCGATAATAAAAACCTCAAACAAAATAGCACCGCAGAACCCGACTGCGAAATTTTTCTGAGCAAACCACTGGGCACCGGCATTCTCGCCACCGCGCAGAAAAGAAACAAAATCGAAAATGGCCACATCGATGCCTCCATTGATGCCATGTGTACGCTCAATAAAATCGGCACAAAAATTGCGCAGCTGGAAGGTGTGGTTGCGCTAACCGACGTAACCGGTTTTGGCCTGCTCGGCCACCTTGGCGAAATCTGTCAGGCCAGTAATATTTCTGCGGGCATCCAGTACGACAAAGTACCGCAGTTACCGAACATCAAAAAATACCTGGCTCTCGACTGCATCCCGGGCGGCAATCACAATAACTTTGAAAGTTATGGTCACACCATCGGAAAGATGAGCGATGAACAGCGATACATTCTCTGCGATCCACAAACCTCCGGCGGCCTGCTGAGCATCGTAAAAAAATCTGCCGTCAACGAGTTTCTGGCGCTGACTGCCAGTGCCGGATTAAAACTGGAGTCCATCGGTCAAACTCATCGACGTGGTGAAAACCTGATTGAGATTGAATAACATCTAAAGTACACAGCCAATTTCAATCATCCTTGCCAGGAGGAAACAATGCTCATCGTACCGCTTGATTAGTCAGCGCAAATGTTAAGACTATCACTGCGCTATACAAGCAAGGCCTTAAAGTGTTGTTAACAACAAAGACTCAGACGAAAGCGTGTAGGCTTATTAACAGACCCGAAGGATAAAACTGGTAGCGTTGAAACGTGGATAAAAAATAAAGAGTAGTGCATGAACATATCTAAAAACCACGAGCACGATAAAATAAGGAATCGTGGATTCACCCTAATAGAACTAATGGTTGTAGTTGCAGTGGTTGCCATTCTGGCGACCATCACAATTCCATCAATCCTGAATCAACGTCTACGCAGCCAGGTAGCTGAAGGCGTGCATACAGCTGACACTATTCGTGACAGCGTGACGAATTACTACACCTACAACCTTTCATTTCCGTCCGATAACAGTGAAGCAGGCGTTCCTCTACCTGAATTCTTAATCAGCAACACTGTAACCCGCATAGAAATAGAAGACGGTGCCATCCATATTACATTTGGTAATAAAGTATCCAAACCGCTGCAAGGAAAAATACTTAGCTTGCGACCAGCGGTAGTTACAGGCAGTCCGTCCAGCCCGATTTCATGGCTTTGTGGACTCGACACCCCCGTCTCTGGAATGAAAGCCGTCGGCGAAAATAAAACGGACATCGACAATGCCATCGCCGTTGTGCCTGCATCATGTGGTCATTAAAGAGAGAGTGATAATTACGAGTCATCCCGACAATCATTACTCACCTTCTGGCATTTTTCTTCGACGACAAGGTTTGACAAGGATCTCCAAATAAAATGATTCGAGCTGTTGCGACTCGGCCCAGCTAATCGATTTATTTATCTCCGAGACATGGATAACTTCGGCACTCTCTTCATCAACGCCGAATTTGCAGTCAAAGTCCCAGTAATCTGCATCATCAGGTAGTTGTCTCCGGCGCTCTCTTTTTAAATATTTTTTAACTTCATGTTTGATGGCATCGACCAGTCTGGGAAGTTTTATTTTTTCGTGACTCAATTTAAATGTTTTTTTCATAATAGTCTCAAAGACTCAAAAGTATTCATCGGTTTGGGCATCACCCTCTCCGATCTATGGAATGGTTATCTTGGCGATAAACACCTGGCTCTGGAAAATTATCTGTATCTCGGCCTCGCCCGCAGTTAATACTGTATATTCACCGAGCGAACCTGATTTTGCAATGACAATCAGAGCACTGCGATTATTGTAAAATATATTGGTATCTATAGTGACATCCTGACTGGTATTGTCAGAGTAGTTCGCTGTGACATTAAGAACAATCGTTGACGGCCGTGAAGCAAGCGCGAACGCGGTATTATCAACAAGTGCGTTGCCATCAGCCGTGACAGTGAGAGAGCTGACAGTTTTACTACTAATATTTATCACCGCCGTGTCAGGTAAACAGTTTATGTTGCCGCTGGCGCAGGTCACGGGAACATCTAAAACCACACCGTTTTTTATTGCACTGTCTGACACCGTTTGTTCAATATTGCCACAGGCTACCGAGATATTTGCCGTAGTACCTGATGTGTTCCCCGTAACATCAAGTTGCTGACGATCTGCAGAAAAAGCAATAGTTGCATTACTTGTATTATCTGTACCCCACTTACTGTAAGCACTGATGTTCTGGTTATACGTTGACCCGTTGGCTGCCTGATAATTGCCGACAGCCATTATTGATAACACCGCATTTTCCACAACATCAACACTACTTAAAGTACATGTAGCCAGATCGGTTTCACTTTTAAAACACAGCTTTAAACTGTTGAGGTTGTGATCCAGCGTTTGATTGAAATCAGCCGAGGTTACAACGTTGCCAGTGCTTAACGATTTCGCCTGCGCCTGGATAATAACATTGCCCGTTGCCAGTGCCTGCAACTCGGTCAGACTGTTTTCTGTTTTAATAAAAGCGCGTTGCGATGGTGCATCATCTTCCTGATTTCTGATAAGCCAGGTAATGCTATTAATAACCGTGTTATCAACCGGGCGAATTTCTTCGGAACCATCATCATTCAGATAACTACCAATGGGCTGTATCTGTTGCGCCTGGCACATATTGATGCTTACCGGCGTACTATTCAGCTTTACTACCTGGTCAAATTTTGCAGCAGAAACAGTAACATCCAGCGTCGCTATTAAAACACCAAGCCTGGCAGTGACAGTAACAACTTCTGCCACGGAACCGCTACTCAAGCGGCCATTTTGATCAATGCTGCTGACAACGCCGGCAGACAGAGACCAGCTGACATTGTCATTAACAGGCACAATATCGACGCCGTTGGATTTAAGCCCTTCTATCTGGTAATCAAAAAAAGTATTGATCGAAATAAGATCTTCCGTGCTTGCAGCGGGAAAATTGATAGCGATAAGATCCTGACTGGCAGTAGTAAATAAATCGACCAGTTCTTTTTCCTTATCTGCATCACTGCACGCAGAAACCACAAACAACAAAACACAAATAAATAAACCGTATATCGATTTAAAACGCATAACGAAATCCCACATTAAACGAGTTAATCTTAAGTTGGTCGCCGCGATATAACTGGATAAAATCAACTTTAAATTTAAGCTGTGGAATGCTTTTCAACGCTTCTTCAAGGCCGAGGCCATAACTGATTCCACTAAATGTTTCAGTAGACGCTGGAGCCTGCACATAAGAACTCTCTATTTCAACCCGGCTATAACCAAGAATAAGATCCAGATGCAACGTGTTACGAGGCGTAGCGGTAAAACGATAGAGCAAGGAACTGGCAAGCGGGATGTCTGTAGTCAACTGGTTAAGATTATCATCACTGATGCTGGACATAACGACCAGCTCAAGTTTATGCACATCCACCGCGTAACCTAAACTTATATCAGCCAAAATCGGGCTGGTTGCACCGGCATCAGTTCTGATATTTATCAATGATGTCGCCAGACCCATATAAGTACCGGCTCCAACAATGGGCGAAGCAAAAAACATTAACAATAGCAGATACTTTAGTCTGAACTTAAACGCCATAGTCTACAGAACCTTCGTATATCTATCGAAACAGGAAGTCATGATTGGCCTAGTTTAGCAGAGTAAATAAACCTGCTGGTTTTGGATTATTTTAATTTGATATTAAATATCTGTCCGATCGCCTCAACGGTTTCCGGATCATCCCATTCATACGCACCACGAACTTTTTCCAGCACACGTCCGTTGGCATCAACCAGCACTGTCAGCGGAATCGTATTCGCACCCAGCATGTTTTCCAGAAATAACTTGCTGTCGAGAAAATTCTCAAAGCTGATTCCTGTCTGCTTGATAAATACCTCAGCCGCGTCTTTATAATCATCCGTCGAAATTCCAATGATATTAAATTCTTTGCCATTGTAACGTTGTGACAATCGTTCCAGCGATGCCATCTCCACCCGGCAGGGGCCGCACCAGCTGGCCCAGACATTTATTAGCAACGGTTTTCCTTTGTAATCCGCAAACGTTTTTGTATTGCCATCGAAGCCTTGCAGCGTCGCTTCACGCAAGTAACCGTCAACTTTTACTTCACCGGGTGTACCGGCAAGTGCGGTTATAGCAAACGATGACATTAAAAAAAAGGCGAGAAGAATCTTTTTCATATTTTTACACCAAACATAAATACCTTGAGAGCTTTGCACGATGTAGATTTTTCGTCATAGCAAGGCAAAAATGACTAAAAAAACGCAGCTTACACGTAGTAAGTGAGTACTTTTTAGATATTTTTAACGCCGCTATGGCGGAAAAGATGCTTCGTGCAAAGCTCTCACCCTATTGTTTTACCCGATAACCGGTTTTAAACATCCAGCCCACGATGACAATACATATCGCCAGAAAAACCAGAATGACCGACAGGCTGACGCCGACACTCACGTCCGATACTTCAAAAAAACTCCAGCGAAAGCCGCTGACCAGATAAACCACCGGGTTAAACAGGGTTACCGTCTGCCAGAATGGTGGCAACATGCTGACCGAATAAAAACTGCCGCCGAGAAAAACCAGCGGGGTGATAACCAGCAACGGGATGACCTGCAACTTCTCAAAATCATCCGCCCACAGACCAATGATAAAACCGAACAGGCTGAACGATACGCAGGTAAGAATCAAAAACGTCATCATCCACACCGGGTGTGCAATGTTTAACTCAACAAAAAAACTGGCGGTGACCAGAATGATAAAACCGATGATCAGCGACTTGGTAGCAGCGGCTCCAACATAACCGATGAGTATCTCAAAAAACGAGATCGGCGCTGAATGTATCTCGTAGATGCTGCCGGTAAACTTGGGAAAGAAAATACCGAAAGACGCATTGGCGATACTCTGCGTGAGCAGGGTCAACATGGTCAGCCCCGGCACGATAAACAAACCATAGGAAACGCCTTCGATACTTTGTATGCGCGAGCCGATGGCAGAACCAAACACGATAAAGTACAACGAAGTCGACAACACCGGTGAGGCCACGCTCTGAAACATGGTCTTCCAGGTGCGCAACATCTCGTACTGGAAAATGACTTTTACCGCCTGAAAATTCATTGCGACAACGTTACCTGTTCAGGCGGCAGCTGTTCGCTCGGCAGTGAATCAATTTTTACCAGATCAACAAAAATATCTTCCAGCGAACTCTGCGTAGTCTGCAAATCTTTCAGCACCAGCCCGGCCTCATGCACCGCCTGCAACAAAGCGGTGATACCAGTGCTGACACCTGTGATGTCATAGGTGTAAATTAGTTTTCCACCCGCGTCGGACAATACCAGATCATAATCAGCCAGTGCTGGCGGCAGGCTGCTAGCCGGTTCTTTCAACTCGATGATCAGCTGCTTTTTACCCAGCTCATGCATCAATGTATTTTTATCTTCCACCAGCAACAGCTCACCATTGCTGATCACGCCAATGCGGTCAGCGATCTCTTCAGCTTCTTCGATATAGTGTGTGGTGAGAATGATGGTGACACCCGAATCACGCAAACGGCGCACGATGTTCCACATGTCTTTACGCAACTCGACATCAACACCGGCAGTCGGCTCATCGAGAAACAATATTCTGGGTTCGTGCGACAAAGCTTTGGCGATTAAAACCCGGCGCTTCATGCCGCCAGATAATTCTCGCAGCTGCTCATCTTTTTTATCAAACAGGGAAAGCTCTTTCAGCAACTGTTCGAGATAGGTATCATCTTTTTTTCTGCCGAACAGGCCACGGCTGAAACGGATGGTATTCATCACTGTGTCGAACGCATTCAGCGTCAGCTCCTGCGGCACCAGACCGATTAACTCGCGTGAGCGGCGATAGTCGGCAACATTATCAAACCCATTAACGAAAACTGAACCGGAACTGGGCGACACGATGCCGCAAATAATCGATATCAGGGTGGTCTTGCCGGCACCATTTGGCCCCAGCAAGGCCAGAATTTCACCGTCGGCGATATCCAGCTCAACATGTTTCAGTGCATGGTGCCCCGACTTGTAAACCTTGGATAAATTTTTGATGGATACGATGGCCGACATAGGGGGATAGTACGTTATTTATGGCACCTGCGACACAAACATATTTAAGGTAAAATCCTGCCCCAGATATTTTTTCATAATTCATTTCAGGTTTAGGTAATCACATGTCCAACTCCGCTGCTACAAACTTCACCGCCGCTCAAAACCACATTCCCGGCGGTGTTAATTCCCCGGTTCGCGCTTTTGCTGGCGTTGGTGGCGACCCTGTTTTTATTAAACGTGCGCAGGGTGCCTATATATTTGGTGAAGATGACAAACAATACATCGATTATGTCGGTTCCTGGGGGCCGATGATCCTCGGCCACGCGCATCCTGAAGTAATCGCTGCGGTACGTGAAGCCGCCGGCAACGGCCTCAGTTTCGGCGCACCGACCGTGATCGAAACCGTGATGGCGGATAAGGTTTGCGAACTGGTACCATCGATGGACATGGTGCGCATGGTCAGCTCCGGCACCGAAGCCACCATGAGCGCGATCCGTCTGGCACGCGGTTTTACCGGTCAAGACAAACTGATTAAATTTGAAGGCTGTTACCACGGCCACGCCGACTCATTATTAGTCAAAGCCGGTTCTGGTGCGTTGACTCTGGGGCAGCCAAGTTCGCCCGGTGTGCCAGCATCACTTGCCGAACACACCATCACCCTGCCCTATAACGACCTGGAAACTTTCAACACCGCAGTGGCCGAAATCGCCGATCAGGTGGCCTGCGTCATCATCGAGCCAGTTGCTGGCAACATGAACTGCATTCCGCCGGTCGCGGGTTTTCTTGAAGGCGTGCGCGAAACCTGCACCAAACACGGCATCGTGCTGATCTTCGACGAAGTGATGACCGGTTTTCGCGTCGCGCTGGGCGGCGCGCAGGGGCACTACGGCATCACACCCGATCTGACCACACTGGGCAAGGTTATCGGCGGCGGCATGCCGGTCGGTGCCTTCGGCGGCAAGCGCGAAATCATGGAATACATCGCACCGCTAGGCCCGGTTTATCAGGCGGGTACTTTATCCGGCAACCCGATTGCCATGACTGCCGGCCTGAAAACGCTGGAACTCATCTCTGCGCCGGGCTTCTACGACGAGCTGGCGAAAAAAGTGGCATTTCTCACCGACGGCATTCTGGCCGCAGCAAAATCCGCCGGCATCGACATGACCTGCAACCGCGTCGGCGGCATGTTTGGCCTGTTTTTCAGCGACCAGCAGGTAACCAGTTTCGAGCAGGCCACGCATTGCGATGTCGAGCGTTTCAAAAAATTCTTCCACGGCATGCTGGACGAAGGCGTGTATCTTGCACCGTCAGCTTATGAAGCCGGTTTTGTTTCTGCAGCGCACACGCAGGATGATCTGCAAAAAACCATCGACGCAGCCAGCAAAGTATTAAAAAGCCTGTAATCGATGAAAACTTTTATCTACCGCTGCAACCTGAAGCCGGATATGTATATCTACCTGGCGGAAGAAGATGTGTTTGATAACGTGCCCAAAAATATTTTTAGCTCGCTAGGCATCATCGAGTTTTGCATGGAACTGGAGATTACCCCGGACAGAAAACTGGCCAGGGAAGATACCCTGACCGTGCTTAACAATCTTGAACAACACGGTTTTCATCTGCAGCTACCCAGCAATGAAAGCATCGAAACGATTATGGCGCGGATTGCAGAAAACAAAAAACACGGATCGTGATTGCCGAATGTTCGTTGACAGCTATTAGCACAAAGAACTTTTTCACCGCAGAGGTACGCAGAGGTTTATTGGTTACAGCGCCTGCGGCGCAACAAATAATAAAAAGCTTTTCTCTGTGTTCTCCGTGTCCTCTGTGGTAAATAAGCTTTTGACTTTGTTTTTAAACCTCAGTTTTGCAAGGCGGGCATTGCCCGACAAAATACAGTTCATATCTCAGCGGGTCGGCGGGCATTGCCCGCCCTACGTCTAACAAACCTCTGCGGTTCAAAAAAAATCAAACACCAAAATACCCAAATAAATACCAAACAAAAACATCAACTTAAATCCGTTTAGGTCTTCCAGACGCATTCCAGCTAAGTTATACTATGCGCTCTCATCACCCTAACTTTTTTTGATGAGTCAAAAGATTAACCCCGGAACAATTTATCTGTTCCGGTCTTTACCTATATTCGGAGCACCTAAATGTCATTTGTAAAAATTTTAACCATCAGTCTTATCGTCTCAATCATCGCATCAATCATCAGCATCCAGGCTCACACAGCCACTAACATCAACGAGAGTTTCTCACTACTGATGACGCCTGCATATGCAAAACTATGGGCAATCTCTTTTGCCAGCATCCTTATCGCATCCATCCTTACTGCAAAAACCAGCGGTTCAACATCGGCTCATTCCAGTGTTGAAATTTCAGGTGATCAGGAACGCGGCACGGTCAAGTGGTTTAATGCCGCCAAAGGTTTTGGTTTTATCACCCGTGAAAACGGCGAAGATGTATTCGTTCATTTCCGTTCAATTCAGGGCAAGGGTCATCGTTCGCTCGGCGAAGGACAGGCGGTTATTTTCTCAGTAGCAGAAGGTGAGAAAGGTTTGCAGGCGGTTGATGTAACCAGCGCTTAAACGTAGCGCAAACGAAATCATAAAAGCCGCTGATAAAACAGCGGCTTTTTTTACACTATAATCTTTAGATTCCGACATCCGGCCAACACCCGGTTGCGCCACACTCAAAACCCGTAATTTTTATGACACGCATCGCCGTACTATTATTTCTACTGTTCACCTGCTCAGTCAGTCACGGCCAAAGTTCAGAGACGATCAATACCAATAAAAATTATGACGCCATCGGCGAGTTTGTTAGCTACCTTGCTGAAACAAATAATCCGCTGACACTGGAACAGGCGCAAGCAGCTTATGATTCCGGCATTTTTTCGAAATGGCAAACACCGGTGCTTGGTTTTGGCATCGGCACCTCACCAGTATGGCTGCATTTTACCGTCACCAACGCAGGCGACAATGCAGTAACACGCCGCCTGATCATCGAAAATTCCTGGCTGGATCAGGCCGATGTCTTCATCATCAAACATGGCAAAACCATTTCTCATCAAACTCAGGGTGACAGCCAGCCCTTTGCCGACAAGCTGGTAAATCATCGCTTTTTTGTTTTCGATCACGACTATGCCCCCGGCGTTAGTGAGGTCTATCTTCGTGCTGCCACGCCCGATCCGATGCTGCTGCCTATTTTCTTTGGTGATAACGAAGCCTCTGCTACACGCGATGTCATCAATGGTTACGGTTACGGCCTGCTCTACGGCATCATCATCGGGCTGCTTCTCTACAACCTGCTGCTGTATGTTTCGATACGCCAGAAACGTTATTTTTTCTACGTGGTTTATCTGCTGATGTTTCTGCTTACAAACGGCTCTTACACCGGACATGGCTATTATTTACTGTGGCCCGATTCTGTTTGGCTGCAACAGTGGATCAACCCGTTTGCTATCTCGCTGTTTGCTACCAGCGGTATTCTATTCGCGTTTTCATTTTTAAAAATTCGACAACTGTTCCCCTCGCTTTATTTTAAAACCTTTGTTTTCTGTGTAATGTTCTGGCTTACGCAGATTGCTTTTATGCTGTCATGCAAACAGGCCGCCAGCGTGATCGTCGCCATCGCCTTTGTTTCATTCTTTTCGATATTTACTTTTTATGCAGCTATCATCAGCCTCAAACATGGCCACCGTGACGCCATCTATTATCTCATCGCCACAGTCGCCACCCTGTTTGGTACCGCTGTCACCGCGCTGACCGTGTGGGGAATTCTGCCTTATACCACCCTGACCTACCATGCAGCAGAGATCGCCATTTCCATCGACGCCCTGCTATTATCGCTCGCGCTCGCCGAACAGATACGCCGTGCGCAACTGGAAAAATCACAGGCGCAACAACTCGCCCGCAGCGACATGCTCACCGGGCTGAATAATCGACGCGCCTTTATCGAGATCAGCACACCCATCTGGCACAATGCCATACGACGCGAACAGGCATTGTGTCTCATCCTGCTCGATCTGGATCGATTTAAAATCATCAATGATACACATGGTCACGCCATCGGCGACCTGGTGTTAAAAGAAACCGCAGCGGTATTAGATAACATCGTTCGTGACGGCGACGTGCTCGCCCGTTGGGGCGGTGAAGAGTTCGCTATCCTGTTGCCACAGACATCCATCGAACAGGCAATACAGATCGCTGAAAGAATTCGCAGCAGCATCGCTAACATCGAAGTGACCTCAGGCACATCGACAATCAATGTAACCGCCAGCCTGGGCGTTGCTATAAAAGATGATTCTGTACAAAACATTGAGGACTTGTTCAAAGTAGCCGATATATATCTGTACCAGGCAAAACAAAATGGTCGAAACATGGTGTGCACTTCGCTGGATAACACCCTGCCAGCCACCGAAAGTTAAATCACTCGCGTCAGGCGATTTTTATTCTGACCACTTTCATGGTCTCCATCTCAATACCGGCGACTGACTCGGTTACCGGATAATAAGTCAAATTTACCCGCTGGCCTTTTATGTTTTTGTACATCTTCTTTCGTTTGTACTTAAACGGCACGTCATAACCTTCAATCATAATGGTATTGAGCACCCACTCTTTTGTGTCACGCTGTACGTGCGAAGTAACTTTCACCATCTCTGAATGCGTCAGCTTGTGATGCGTGTTTAATAATTTATCGACAGCTTTGTTTTTCATTTTTCCAGCGCAATATTATTCGATGACAAAATCTGCCAGTTGTTCGGGGTGAACATATTCTTCAGAGGTCGCAAACCATTTTGCCGAAAAACCCGATTGATGCACCGAATTTTTATCATTAGTGAGCAATGGGTGCCACTGAGGCAGTGGTCTATTTTCATACAAACATTTGTAGGCACAGGTCTCAGGTAACCAGTGCAACTGCGCAATATTTTCCAGTGTCAGCCTGGTGCACATCGGCACATCACTTAAACGGTTTGCATAATCGCAACAGCGACAGCTTTCGATATCCAGCTGTTTGCAGCTAACCGTGGTGTTATACACTTTGCCGCTGTCTTCATCTTCGATTTTTACCAGGCAACATAAGCCACAGCCATCGCATAATGACTCCCACTCTTCCGGATTCATTTGTGCCAGTGTTTTTGTTTGCCAGAAGTTGTTCATTGCTGCCTGAAAAAATCGCGGAACAAGATTCCGCTCCTACGAGGTTGAATGTTTTTGTAGGAGCAGATCAGAAAAGGAGTATGGTGTTGCGCGATCATTCTCCCCAACGCGGCTGCAGATCGTGTTCGACACCTAATTGATCCAGAATTTTCGCCACCACAAAATCAATCAGGTCATCAATGGTTTTTGCATTATTATAAAACCCGGGATTAGCACACAACATCACCGCACCCATACGCGAAAGTTTCAGCATGTTTCCCAGGTGAATATCAGAATACGGTGTTTCTCTCGGCACCAGGATTAATTTACGGCGCTCCTTCAACATCACATCTGCCGAACGCTCAATCAAATTATTGCTCGCACCCGTCGCCACCGCCGACAGCGCGCCCATGGAACACGGACACATCACCATGGCATCGACCAGGCCGCCACCACTGGCAGTCGGCGCTGTCCACTCGTCTTCACCAAACACGTGCAACAGATCTTGTTGACACTGATATTTTTCAGTGAGAAATTGCTGCATGTCTTTGCAACGGCTGGGCAGCTTTATATCGGTCTCCATGCCGATCACAACCTGCGCTGCCTTGCTCACCATCAGATAAACCGTATGATTTTTCTGCAACAACATTTCCAGCAGACGAAAACCATACTGCACGCCAGACGCGCCGGTAATCGCCAACGAAATTATTTTTTTGTTTGTACTATTCACTATTAACTCTTATACTATTCACTGTTTCCAACGCGTCCAGCACTCGTTGGTGGATTGCTTCAAAGCCGCCGTTACTCATGATTAATATATGATCACCCGCCGCAACATTCGCTAACAGGTGTTCAATTATTTTATCGGTGTTATCAAAAATATTCGCTGGCGTTTTTGATTGCGCAACAACCTCATCAAGATTCCAGTCCAGACCTTCGGGCTGATACAAACAGACTTCATCCGCCTGCTGCCAGGAATCACTCAGACTGTCTTTGTGCACGCCCATGCGCATGGTATTGGAACGTGGCTCCAGCACGGCAAACACTTTACCCTTGCCTTTCACTTCGTTCATCGCGGTCAGGGTTTCTTCGATCGCTGTCGGGTGGTGCGCAAAATCGTCGTACACCGTTATTTCGTTCACCACGCCTCTGATTTCGAGCCGACGTTTGATACCTTTGAATTCTTTCAAAGCTTCACAGGAAAGTTCCACCGGTACCCCGGCGTGTTGCGCGGCGGCAATCGCAGCCAGTGCATTCATTCGATTATGCGAACCGTGCAAATCCCAGTTAACGCTGGCAACCACCTTGCCATCCAGCTGCACTTCAAAATACTTTCCATCACTGCTGGTCTGGCCAATCGACCAGTCATCGTTGCTATGATTGTCATTGTGGCTTTTATGAATTGCTGCTGTCTGCGACCAGCAGCCCATGTCCAACATCGACGCAATGTTTTCATCATCACCGTTTTTTACGATGAGCCCATCACCGGGAATGGTGCGCACGAAATGGTGAAACTGTTTTTTTATGGCGTCCAGATTTTCGAAAATATCAGCATGATCAAATTCAAGGTTATTTAATACTGCGGTTCGCGGATGGTAGTGCACGAACTTGGAACGCTTGTCAAAAAAAGCAGTGTCGTATTCATCAGCTTCAACAACAAAAAAAGGATCATCGCCGATGCGTGCTGACAGGCCAAAATTCGCCGGAATACCGCCGATCAGAAAACCAGGATTCAAACCCGCATACTGCAACATCCAGGCAAGCATGCTGGATGTTGTCGTCTTGCCGTGCGTACCGGCAACCGCTAACACCCAGCGTTTATTTAATACATTTTTTGATAACCACTCCGGTCCCGAGCTGTATGCAATATTTTTATTCAGCACATATTCCACGGCTTCGTTGCCGCGTGACATGGCGTTGCCGATAACCACTTCATCGACATCTTCAGGAATGTCTGCGGCGAAAAAACCTTCGCACAGACGGATACCCTGCTGTTCCAGCTGGCTGCTCATCGGCGGATAAACATTCGCATCACAACCGCTGACCTCGTGGCCGGCCTGTTTCGCCAGCACCGCGATGCCGCCCATGAAGGTACCGCAGATACCCAGGATATGAATTTTCAAAAAAAGACTCCTCTAAACCAGTCACTTCAACAAATATCTAACTCGCCGCTTACGCAGAAAGTAATAATTGCGACAGAGTGATAGAAATGAAAAACAATGAAAAAGACAGGGCCAGCGCGCCAAACATTTTCATATCCAGGGCATGCTTGAATATGTGCGCCTTCACCAGCACTTCCCAGCTGATCAATAATAAAAACAACAGCGACATGGTGGACTTTAACGATTCGCTTGCCGTGTTATCGGCCAGCACCGAAAATACCGGCCATGAGATAACGTTAAACAACAGACTCACACCGATCATCGCCGCATAGGTCTGTAGTAAGCGTGCTCTCTTATTCAGCGCCATCAATACCGTGTAGGCAAACAAATACTGCACCAGCACGCCCAGTAGTATACCCGCATACAGATCATCCGGCGCCAGCGTTGTTTGCAGCACGATCACACCGGACACGATATAAAAGATCACCAGCTGTGCCGTCCACCCTGGCGAATACGGCAGATCCTGCGGCGTTGATTTTAAAAACAGCAAAGCCAGTAATTTTCCTGATATTTTTTTGGGGTCAGACATATCAACTTAGTGCATAATACGATTCCTCTATTATGACAAAAACTACCCTAACAATCACTCACCCTGACGACTGGCATTTGCACCTGCGCGATGGCGATATTTTGAACAGTGTCGCACCGTTCACAGCAAAGCAATTCGCCCGCGCCATCATCATGCCGAACCTGAATCCACCGGTAACCACGGTGGTGCAGGCCGTCGAATATCTCGACCACATCCTGGCAGCCGTTGACGGCACCGATTTTGAGCCACTGATGACGCTGTATCTGACGGACAACACGCCGCCAGAAGAGATTATCGCCGCCCGTAAAAGCTGTTTTATCAAGGGTCTGAAGCTGTACCCCGCCGGTGCTACCACCAATTCAGATGCTGGTGTCAGCGATATCCGAAACTGCTATGCCGCACTGGACGAAATGCAAAAAGTCGGTCTACCACTGCTTGTACACGGCGAAGTCACCGACCCAAAGGTCGACGTGTTTGATCGTGAAAAAGTGTTTATCGATCAGGTATTACAACCTTTGAACCAACGCTTCCCTGAACTAAAAATCGTATTCGAACACATCACTACTAAAGAAGCCGCCGATTTTGTCATGCAGGCTGGCGACAACATCGGCGCAACCATTACGCCGCAACACTTATTATTTAACCGTAACGCCCTGTTTCAGGGTGGGTTACAACCACACAATTACTGCCTGCCGGTATTAAAACGCGACATCCACCAGCAGGCGCTGCAGGCGGTAATCCGCTCGGGCAACAACAAATTCTTTTTAGGCACTGATAGCGCGCCGCACAGCAAACATAAAAAAGAAAGCGCCTGCGGCTGTGCCGGTATATTTTCTGCCAATGCGGCCATCGAAATCTACACCTCGATCTTCGAACAGCAGGATGCGCTTGATAAACTCGAAGCCTTCGCCAGCTTTAACGGCCCGGACTTTTACGGCCTGCCACGCAACAGCAAAACCATCACCCTGATAAAAGAAGACTGGCAGATACCCAACGACTACCCGCTCGGCAAAGATAAACTGGTGCCGTTTCTGGCAGGACAGACTATCAACTGGAAGCTTGTCGACTAAACCTGTTTTCAATAACCCAGGGAATACGACCGATACCGAAGAATCACCCTTTGACTTCCGGTCATAACTTTAACGTTCTGGCATCGCGGAATAAAATCCGCTCCTACGAATAGAACGCTTCTTGTAGGAGCGGATTTTATTCCGCGATGCTCGACATGCAGGTACTAATATTATTTATATCTGCGGTCATCTAAGTACAGTGTAAAATACCAATCATGACTGACAACGAATTAAAATTAATGTCCCGCCGCTTTCGCGGTTATTACCCGGTGGTGGTCGATGTAGAAACCGGCGGTTTCGATGACAAAAAAGACGCGCTGCTGGAGATTGGCGCGGTCACTTTAAAAATCGACGAAAACGGCAAAATGAGCACCAATAATGAATACCATTGCCACATCAACCCGTTTGAAGGTGCCAACATGGAGCCGGCGTCACTGGAAGTAAACGGCATCGATCCGCACCACCCGTTCCGCGTCGCCACTGCCAAAGATGAAGAAACCGGCGTGCGCGAGCTGTTTCGTTTTATTCACAAAGAGATGAAACAGCACAAGTGCAAGCGCGCCATCATGATCGGCCACAACACTGTCCTGGATCGAAATTTTATTTTTTCCGCCGCCGAACGCAACAAAATCTCACGCAATCCGTTTCACCCGTTCAGCATGTTCGACACAGTCAGCCTGGCCGGCCTCGCCTATGGGCAGACTGTATTGTCGCGTGCAGCGCAGGCGGCCGGACTGGAATGGGACAGCAACGAAGCACACTCTGCACTGTATGATGCCAGCCAGACCGCCAAACTATTCTGTGCCATCGTGAACCGCTGGGCGGAGACTTCGGGGCCGGTATGGAGCGATGAGAACAAGTAAAACCAGTGTTTTATCGACAATCCTGTCCTGGCACCAGACTCGACCAACTCTAAAAAAAACAGAGAAATATCGATAAATATTAGCTATAGTTTCGATATCAATATTTTTTATCGATAATTTGCCTGCCACCGAGCGGCCACAAGGACTTCATGAGCAGTATAGACCTCTCCATCATCATCGTCGATGATCTGCAATTCAGTCGAATTGTGGTTAAAACAGCGCTAAAAAAAGCCGGATACAACGGTGTTCGCATGGCCGATAGCGCCACCGAAGCACTTGCCATGATCGAACAGAAACCCGCCGATGTAGTGCTGGCCGACTGGATGATGCCGGAGATGGACGGCCTGGAACTCACCCAACGCATCCGTCAGCGTGATGAAGAAAAAGGCACTTACACCGCCATCATCCTGTTCACCGCGCACGATGGCGTTGATTACCTGGTCAAAGCGTTTGACCACGGGGTGGACGATTATCTGTGTAAACCACCGAATCCCCAGGAACTGGCCGCCCGCGTCAATGCCGCCGCACGCGTTGCCGCCCTGCAGAATGACCTGCTGGAGACCTCGCGCCAGCTGGAACAGACTATCCTCAATCTGAAAAAAATGGCACTGGTCGATGAACTTACCGGCGCGGGCAACCAGCAGTTTTTAATGAAAAACCTGAAGTCACACCTGCTGGAAGCTTCGACACGCCGTGGCGGCGTCTGCCTGGCCATCATCGAATTGCGCGAGCTGGAAGATATCGCTGCCACGCACGGTGAATTCATTATCGACGAAATACTGATCAGCCAGCACCGGCGTTTGCGGCGTTCGGTCAGACCCACCGATATCGTGGCAAGACTGGACAACAATATCTTCGGCATCATCATGCATCACACCAAGACCAAAGATTACAAACCTTCCGCCATCGAACGCATACTCACCATGATCAACAACCGCGCTTATAAAACCTCGGTAGGTAATCTGAACCTCACTGGCTGTATTGGTGTACATTATTATCGCGGTGATGAGGCCATCATTTCCGCCGATGAAATGATTAAACGCGCAGGCAGCAAGCTGGACCAGGCGCGTGATGACGCCTCTTTAAGCATCGCTTACTGATTTTGAAATAGTTATCAGTTTGCCATTGTCAGTAAAAAAAAACTAAAAAAGCCACTCCTGAGAGTGGCTTTTTTACAATCTATAACGAGAAATTTTTAAGCAGTCGCTTCATCAATCATCTTCTTCAGATCGCCATTTTCAAACATTTCCAGCGTAATATCACAGCCGCCGAT
>VAPF01020712.1_pt1 | contig 19765 bp, 22 predicted proteins | sample 3393931 | NCBI WGS metagenome assembly VAPF01 (sample SAMN08290437, study PRJNA428436) | hydrothermal vent metagenome | isolation source: Deep-sea hydrothermal vent chimney | place: Atlantic Ocean: South-mid Altantic Ridge | depth 2773 m m | reverse complement strand
GTAAACACCGGGACGGCTGGTGAGCGTTTTCAGATATTCCTTGGCGTCAAAAACGTCAGGTTGGCTGGTGTCTGAATCATCCACAGACATATGTTAACTTTTAGCGTCAACCAGTTTGCGTGCCCGTTCAAATACCGCTTGAAACATGGGCGCTGTCAGACGGCGGGTCTGGGTGTTGTAGCGACTGCAATGGTAAGAATCCAACAGAAAAAGACCTTTGGGCTTTTTCTTCGACAAATCGTTATGCGGTAATTCATGTAACTGGTTGTGTGCGAAGGGATAATCTTTTAATTTTACTCCCAGAGCACGCAACACCGCCGCATGTGCAATGGTACCTAATGCCAGGACACAGGCTCCTCCGCGCAATGCGTCAAGCTCCGCCTTCAGAAACGCGTTGCAGGTACGAATTTCCTCTCCGGTGGGCTTGTTCTGTGGTGGCAGACACTTCACGGCATTGGTGATGCGGCACTGTTTGAGGCGCAAACCATCATCGGCCAAGTCTGAAGTGGGAGCCGAGCTGAAACCGGTATCAAACAGGGTCTGATACAGCAGAATGCCTGCGTGATCCCCGGTAAAGGGCCGCCCAGTGGCATTAGCACCATGCATACCCGGTGCCAGCCCCACAATAAGCAATTTGGGGTTTTTCACTCCAAAAGGGGCAACGGGGCGTGCGTGATAGTCCGGGTATTGCTCCCGGTTTTCATCCAGGAAATCACTCAATCGAGAACATTGGCGGCAATCCAGGTCGAAAATAGGGCTTTTAGTTATCATGTATACTCAACTTCACGGCAATTTTTTTGGCCCCACAGCATACCAGTTTGTGACAGCCTTTGATTCGTGGCGAACAAAACGGCACACTGAGCGTCTAATTTGTCAGCGTTGTATCAGGTAACAGAAGAGGATGTTTGTATGTTAAAAAAACTGGGGATGATTTTTCTGGTCGCAAGCATTAGCGCTTTGCTCAGTAGTTGCCATATAAAACAAGAGGATGTCGAAACGATCAAGCGCACAACCCCAAATTTGCGTGTCTATCAACCGGACGATTTTATTGAATACAATGTGACTGCGCTCACAAACTCCGACACCTCCAGCCGAGGCACATTACGAATAGAATGGGATGCAACGGCTGATTTGCAGGATCCCATTAATAACAACACCCAGTATCAGGTACTAAAAGAAACAACAACTCTCACCTACGAGGAAAACAGTACCGAGGCTGATGTTATAGTCATCCGCTACATCAGTCAGGATACCGATGGAAATATCACGCTTTATGCCATCGATGACGGGACTGTCCCCCTCTACTGGTTGCATGACCTAGATGCCGGAAGTTTGTCCGCGCCCATCAGTACACCTGTCATCTTTAACTCCCCCATAGTGATAGGCTCCTTCTCTTCCGATACTTCCGATACTTCCGATACTTCCGATACTTCCGATACTTCCGATATTTCTCCTGTGCGCTTTACCGTAATGGAAGGCTGTACCTCAGGATCATGTGTATCAGAAGTATATACATTCAATGACGACTTTAAGGTTAAGGGTGATACAACAGAGGTGACCACCAATCTTGGTAAGTTTTCAAACGCATTTGAGATAGAGACTTGGGGGAATAGTACAGCAGATGGCGCATCAACTGTTTCAGTTTTGGGCGACATCCGCAATGCCTGCGGTACCAGTGCTGACATCATGTCACACACTGGCATTATGTTTGTTTTCCCGGAAGTCGGCATAGTGCAAATGACCAATCTATGTCTAAACCCTACCGGTAGCCAGGTGCAATACATCATCACCATAAACAACACGAACATTCCCTTGCCAGCACCCACACCGTAAAAACGCGGGGCATCTATAGATGCCCCGTGTTTTCCTTCCGACTGACAATGCCATAAAAAGCTACAAGAAATTAAACAAAGAAAGATTCTGAATCCGTGCAAAGCTTTGTTGTGCTGCCTGCAAGCCCGTAAGTTGTAAATTAAGACGGCTAACCGCCTCGGCATAATCCAGGTCTTCAATGGAAGACAGCGCTTTTTGCCCTTGGAGAACAATCTCGTCATTCAACGCCCGGTGACTGTCAATCGCATTCAGGCGGGAGCCGGTTTGCGCACGGAAAGCGCCCAGGTTTTCCATTGCTAGCGAAAGATCATCCGGCACGTTAGCCGTGGATGTATTGCCTTCAAGCGCTAATGCAAACTGCTCCAGGGTTTCAAAAATATTTTGTGTGCCACCCCCCGAAACAGGCACATCCATAAACACATCCTGCCCATTGTCTTCGGTGGCAATAAAACGGGTTTCACCAATCTGCACATTACGCTGCCCCAGGTCACCTGTATAAGAATAGGTGAACAACCCGCTGGCAGGTGGAACTTCTGTCACAGCCACCGGTGCGGTATTCACATTAAACCCGGCAAAAATATATTCCCCGTTGCTGTCCGCTATATTGGCGACTGAAATCATTTCACCCAGAATCGCACGCACTTCAACGGCGATAAGCGCACGTTCGCTTGCTCCCAGGCTTGTGCTGTTGCCCTGCACAGCCAGCTCCCGCATACTTTGCAACATGTTAATTGTTTGTGTGAGCGCGGCCTCTTCCTGATTGACTCGACTTTCCGCAGCATCCGCGTTTTCCTGGAATTGTTTGTATGTTTCGATAACCTTATTAAAAGCCAATATCTGTGTTGACCCCAACACATCATCCGATGGCACCAGAATACGTTTTCCTGTGGCCACCTGTTGCTGAGTTTTACTCAACTCCGATTGTCGCTCCAGCATGGCAGTAACACCGCGATCCTGCATTTGTGCTGTTGAAATTCGCATACAATTATCTCTGTAAAGCGTGCGCCATCATTAACGCCCGGTAACACTGATCAAGGTCTGGAAAATATCGTCTGATATGCGGATTACCTGTGCAGCAGCCTGATAAGCCTGCTGAAATTTCAATAAATTCGCGGCTTCTTCATCAAGATTAACGCCGGATACCGCTTGTTGTGATTCAACGGCACGGTCCAGTAATGCACGCTGCGCGTTGGCATTAACTTTGGCTTCACGAGTACCCACGCCCACTTCTGATACCAGTTTGGCATAGGCTGACTGGAAACTTTCTGTGCTGCCACTCAGCACCTTCTGTGCTTGCAAGCCAGCTAATGCCAGCGCGTTGCTGTTATCACCCAGTGCATTTCCAGATGCTGCACCAGCAAACTCTGCGGCAGAGGAAATGGCAACACCGATATCACCGGCTCCGTTTCTAACGGGACGAATCAAAAAACTGTCACCCGCAGAAACACCACCTGCCAGATTCAGGCTAATACCGTCAGAAGCCACCGTGCGTGGAAAATCAGTTACCGTGAAGCCACTGTCAACAACCGTATTATCGCTAAGTCGTGTCAACGAAAATGTTGCGCCATCATAATTGAGACGATACTCACTGGCCTGAATCAGATTACTGTTATTAATTGCCACGCTCACCGTACCGCTGGCGGGATTGTTCCCGGTACTGGCAAGCACCTCCGGACTGGTAGAAATAATGTCATTAAAAAACAGACCACCAGGATTTCCATTAATATCATCACCCAACTGATGCTGGGCATTAATACTCGACGTCAGGCCAATAGCAATACGCCCCATGGAATCCTGCACCGGGTCCAGTACGTTCTCCCGAAAAGCCAACAGTCCGCCAATTTTTCCACCCTTCAATTGCCCGTTAATGGAAAAACTGACGGTGCCCGACTCAAAACTCACATCCAGTCGACTTAGATCAAACTCATTGGGCGTCGTCGATAAAGTGCGAGCCACACCACCCAGCACCAGTGTTTGCCCATTACCAATAAATACACTGAGGGAGCCATCGCTGGTTTCATTGGTATTAACCGATACCAGCTCAGACAACTGATTGACAAGACGATCACGATGGTCCAATAAACTGTTAGGAGACTGACCTCCCGTCAGATTTTTTTGCAAAACAATATTTTTATTCAACTCCGCAATAGAAGAAGCAATACTGCTGACTTCCGCCGTTGTCACTATTAGCTGATTGTTAACAGAGTCATTTAAATTCTCAAAGCGCTGATCAAACGATTGAAACCGCTCGCTCAATGTCGCCGCTTCTGAAATCAATACCTGACGCGCTGGAATAGATGTCGGGTTATTAGCCACATCCTGCAAAGCATTAAAAAATTTCTGCACAGCCGGGTTCAAACCCACATCATCATTGGCTAACAGTTCATCAATACTGGATGCCATGGTCTGTAGCGTATCAAGCTGATTAAAGGCAGAGTTTCGGGAAACGACTTGATCAACCAAAAACTGATCATAAACACGTCGAATCGCTGTAACATCAACTCCGGTACCAATAAAGCCACCACTGCCTGCATTAGGTGCGCGGGCAGAAAGCTCCACCGACTGCCGACTATAGCCTTCGGTATTAACATTACTGATATTATTTCCGATGGTCACCAGATTCCGCTGAAAAGCCTGAAGCCCGGAAACTGCGGTGCTCAACATGTTGCCTGTATTTGCCATAGTGTCAATTCCACTGGTAGTCAGGGCAGGTGCCATTTTTTGCATTACACCTGATAAAAGTCCACCTGATAAATTTATCGTCTGATTTGTTTAAATCTTAATCAATTCCAATGCCTTCTGTAATGGTTCACCGGTTGCTATACCCATAATTTTATTTGCATATTCCGGGTCTGTGGCATAACCCGCCGCCGACAATTCCCGGGTAAATGACTGTGCATCATCAGCAACAGCCAAAGCGGGCTGATAACGTGGACTGCTTTTTATAAAGGTAACAAAGTCTGCAAAACTTTCTTCATAAGAGTCATAAGCCCGGAATTTTGCCGTTTCTCGCACCGCGACTCCCTGCCGGAATTCCAGAGTGCCGACCGACACACTTTCACCCTGCCAACGCCCATCGGCCTTGATGTTAAACAGGTTGTAACTGCTTTCACCTGATGCATGTTTATTGACTTTTTTCCCCCAGCCCGTTTCCAATGCGGCTTGCGCTAAAATGACTTCCGGTGCCACACCCAGTTTTTCTGAAGCGGCTTTGGCATGAGGCCACAGTTGCTGGACAAATTCCTGAGGCGTATTCATCGATGCTGTTGATAATGACACTGCGGGTAACGACACCACTGGTGCAGATATTTTTTGTGCGGATAACGGCACAACCGCAGCCGGTGCCTGACGAATAATATGATCAACCGAAAACGACTGTTTATTTCTCTCAGCTTTCTCAGTTCTTTGTTCACTGGCTCCACTCATTTGCAATTGCTTGACCAGCATATCGGCAATACCAATGCCTTGTCCCGCGGCAAGATTAATCGCCAACTGTTTGTCATGCCAATCCTGATAAAACTCCGTTTGCTGATCATTAAACAAATCATCCTCATTGCTTTCACCATGCGCACTTTTTAACATCATTTGTAAAAATATCGCTTCAAATTGCTCTGCAACAAGACGCAACGTTTCCGGTGAATTTTCATCGGAGGCATACTTCAGTTTATTCAGTGCTTGAATATCTGTATAAACAGGTGCTGTTTGCAAAGGGATTGTCATGACAATTTCACTACATCACCCAGTATCAGATAACCAGCAGGTTTGCACGTAATGCTCCCGACTCTTTCAACGCTTCCAGAATGGCAATCAAATCACTTGGCGTTGCACCCACTTCATTAATGGCCTGTACAATATCATTGAGTGATACCCCAGGTTGAAACAAAAACATAGGCTTGGCTTCTTCACTCACGATAATATCCGTTCGGGGCACCACCACAGTTTCACCTTCTGACAATGGTGCAGGCTGGCTGACTTCCGGTCGGGCGGCAATGGTCACCGTCAGGCTACCGTGTGTAATTGCCGCTGGCATTACCCTGACATGCTGGCCAATAATAATCGTACCCGTTCTTGAGTTGACCACAATTTTTGCGGCTGCCACGCCGGGTGTCACTTCAAACTGCTCCAGCAAAGACATAAAGGCAACTCTTTGTGCCGGATCACGCGGTGCATTGACCTTGATGGAAATAGCATCAATGGCCTGTGCCGTCCCGTCACCAATATTTTTGTTGATGACAAGGGCAACACGATTTGCCGTGGTAAAATCCGGAGCGTGAAGATTTAACATCAACGAATTACCCTGTAAAAAAGCCGTGGTAACACTACGCTCGACCATTGCACCATTGGCAATTCTACCCACACTGGGAACATTGACAGTAATACTGGAACCATCTGCACCCACACCAAAACCACCCACAACCACATTACCTTGTGCAATGGCATAAATTTTCCCGTCCGCCCCTTTAAGGGGAGCCATTAACAAAGTGCCTCCTCTCAAGCTTTTGGCATTTGCGATGGAGGAGACAGTGACATCAATCGACAAACCGGGCTTTGCGAAAGGGGGTAATTCTGCATGTAGCGAAACCGCCGCAACATTTTTAAGTTTTGGATTCACGCCCGCAGGTACGGTAATACCAAATTGTGACAACATGCTTTTCAGGCTTTGTACAGCATAAGGAGCCTGACTGGTTTGATCCCCGGTGCCATCCAGGCCGACGACCAAGCCATAACCTACCAATTGATTGCTACGCACACCAGCGATTGACGTAATATCTTTTAAACGCTCTGCTTGCGCATTAACTGATAAAATAATACATATCAAAAACAACAGCGTTGTGCTGTATTTTTTAGCGTTTCTATTTGACAATCCCATGCAGACTTGTTGCATAATTATTTCACTATTTTTTCATTTAAAAATGTTATAAGCCTTCCAAAAGATCATGTGATCAAAAAGGCCACCAGTTACTATCAAAAATACGTTGCAACCAACCCTTGGTATTGGTATCTGCCAACACACCCTGCCCGCCATAAATAATCTTTGCATTGGCTACTTGTGAGGAAAGCACTGTATTTGAGGGAGTAATATCAATCGGACGAATAATCCCGGAAATACGCACATGTTCTGACCCCTGATTCAAGGTCAACAGTTTTTCGCCACGAATTAACATATTGCCATTCACATACACCTCAGCAACCGTGACGGTAATTTCACCCGACAGACTGTTACTTTGTGTACTGTCACCCTCTCCTTGAAAATCACGCTCCGCATCGATGGTTGCACTCAGAACAGCGTCACCCCCATACGAAACCCCTCGGCCAAACAAGGTAGGTGCTGCAATAGTAACGGCAGCACCTTTTGCCGTGTTGGTGCTGGCTTTTTTACTGGCATTGGTTTTTTCCTGCAAAATCACCGTAATAATGTCACCCACACGATGTGCTTTTGTATCTTCAAATAATGCCAGGGAAAACCCGGCTTTATAAATTGCACCATCACTGACAGGTAACGGACGCACATTTACCGGTCGTACAGGGGCATATTCAGGATCAGAAACGGCCTGATGTGTCGTGCTACAAGCCGAGACCAATAACAACACCACAACAAAACATAAAAAATGAAGATGACATTTTTTCATAATAATTATCACAAATTGTTATTCAGGTATTGCAACATCTGGTCTGCTGTTGATATTGCTTTTGAATTCATTTCGTAGGCACGTTGTGTTTCAATCAGCGAAACAAGCTCTCTGACAGAATTCACATTCGATGACTCCAATGCACCCTGTACCAGAGAGCCAATACTGCTTAATCCTGGCGTGCCAGTGGTGGGTGAACCACTTGCGCCACTTTCACGAAACTGGTTTTCACCAATGGGCTGCAAGCCGGTGGGGTTGGCAAAATCGGCTAACTGGATATTACCAATTTGCGTTGGTGTCCCAGAGCCGGGCGTGGTGACAGAAACAATACCATCGGAACCAATAGTGACACTTTGCGCATTAGTCGGCACCGTAATTGCAGGTTGTACAAGATAACCACCTGCGGTAACAATTTCACCGGTTGCGCTCAATTGAAAGGAACCGTCACGGGTATAGGCCAATGAACCATCGGGGCGTAATACCTGAAAAAATCCGCGCCCCTGAATGGCCAGATCCAGTGAACCTTCTGTTTGTATTAAATTTCCCTGAGCATGGCTTTTCTCTGTAGCAACAGTGCGCACACCCGTACCAATCATTAAGCCGGATGGCAATTGTGTCCCTTCTGAAGATTGCGCACCAACCTGACGGACATTCTGATACAACAAATCTTCAAAAACCGCCCGACCGCTTTTGAAGCCCATGGTGTTGGCATTGGCCAGATTATTGGATATCACTGACAACCGGGTTTGCTGTGCATCCAGTCCCGTCTTTGCCACCCATAATGCAGAATTCATGTTATGTACTCCTTAGTTGGCACTTTTAATGATCAGTTTGACAGGCTTAATAACTGTGTTGCCGCATTGTCTGTTTCTTCAGCCGTCTTCATCATTTTCACTTGTGTTTCGTATTGCCGCGCCAGACTGATCAGATTCACCATAGCTTCTACGGTATTGACATTACTGGTTTCCAGCGCGCCCGCAATAATGTTCACTGTTGCATCCGGTGCTGCACCGTTGCCGTCCCGGGTTCTTAACAAACCGTCTTCTCCTTTCACTAACGATGCGCCATCAATTTTTACCAGCTTGATACGATCCAGTACTGTCAGTGCACTAGGGGCTTGACCAATACCCAAAATCGACACTGTGCCATCCGCACCAATTTCAATTTTGTCTGATGGTGGTATGGCAATAGGCCCACCATTACCCAGCACGGCAAGCCCTGAGGCTGTCTGAAGAATACCGCCATCCCCAATACGCAAACTGCCAGTGCGAGTATAAACTTCGCTACCATCCGGGGCTTGCGCTGCAATCCAGCCTTCACCTTTAACAGCAATATCCAGCTCGCGCCCCGTAGGATTAATCGCACCACTGCTGGTATCAACACCGACACTTTCCGTCATTGCATATACCCGCGTTGCTTCACCTGCCCCATAAACCGGCATGCTGCGAAATGCTGCCAAATCGGCACGAAAGCCATCCGTATTGGCATTCGCCATGTTATGGCTGTTTGCCGTTTGTGCCAGCATGGTTTGCCTGGCACCTGACATTGCGACATAAAGCATGCGATCCATGATTATCTCCTAAGGCGATACTTGATAAAAACTCACTATATATTGATGATAGTTTGTGTCACGGTATCAGCCGCACTGATGACCTGTGCATTAGCCTGGAAGTTTCGTTGCGCCGTGATGAGATTCACTAGGCTGGCGGCAATATCAACATTGGAAGCCTCCAGCGCACCTGACTGAACCAGACCAAAGCTGGCAGTATTGGCTTCACCCAAAATCAGGTCACCGGATTCAAAACTTTGTGCCCAGGCGGTATTACCTTGTTGGCGCAGCCCACCCACATTAGGAAACCCGGCCAAAGCAACTTTACCCAGGGCATTCGATTGGCCATTGGTGAAACGGGCAAAAATCACACCTTCATCATCAATATCGATACCACTCAAACGCCCCGTGGCAAAACCATCCTGCGATAAACCGTTCACCGCAAATGCACTGCCAAACTGGGTGGTATTGCTGTAATTAACACCGACCTGAATGGGTAACGCTCCTGTACCGGAAGGCACGGCGTCATAAGCAATATTCGCTGGCCCTGAAAGCGTACCATCGGAATTAAATGTAATACTGACGGGTGAAGCACCACCGCTGGCAGCCACGTTGCCATCAATGTATTGATAGGTATCCCACTGATTCGCCACCGTAGATTTCACATAATACAGCGTCGATGTATGGGGTGAACCCAAAGAATCATAAATCACTGTGGACGTTGAATTATTAAAGCTGGTAGGATCCGCAGGATCAAAAGGGACTGTAGATGGAACTGAATCAGATGAACTCAGATTCAATGTTGCTGTTATTGATGTTGTTGCCTGGGGTGGGCCATCCGATGTGGATAATTGTACGTCACTTAAAACACCGGTATTAAAACCCCCTCCGGTAATGGCAGGAAACACCTGTAATCTTTGTGTCGACTGATTCACAATATAACCATCACGGTCAACATTAAATGCCCCTGCTCGGGTGAACGATTGCCCGGATGCATCATTCACCACAAAAAAACCCTGGCCACTTACGGCAAGATCCAGATTACGTTCAGTGAAATCAATATTACCTTGCGAAAAATTTTGCGTAATGCCAGTGACTCCGACACCGTTACCCGTGGCCAGGCTGCTGATACCTTCAAAAGCGACGGCGTACACATCTGAAAACTCTGTGCGCGCACCTTTAAAACCAGCAGTGCTGGCATTGGCAATATTGTTACCTGTGACCGAAAGATCAGTTTGTGCTGCGTTCAACCCACTTAAAGCAATACGAAATGGCATAACGTTTCTCCTTACCCATACAGTTTTATCTGTTTAATAAATATATAAATCAATCACAATGAAACTCATCGAATTTCACATGTGTCACCGCTATTGAATTTCTCGTACGCTGGAAAAATCCACACTATTTCCATCCGTTAAATTAAGCCGTAGCCCCTGCCCTCCCTGACCGAGGGTGACACTGTCCACCGAAGCACTCATTAATGTTTCAAGCGCTACAGTGCCACCATTAATTTCGGCATCAGCACTCACAAAATACTGGCCTTCTGATGCAGGCTGACCATTATTGGCAAGACCGTCCCAGTTAAAATATACGCTACCAGCAGATTGTGGCCCTAACTCCAACCGCCGTATCACCTGTCCAGAAGCATCCTGAATAGTAATGCCTACCGCACCACTGGATGCCGATAGTTCAAGCGCTCCACGGACACTTCCACCCGAAGACAAAGTACCTGTGGAAGATGGCACCAGCACGGTACGACCTACCAGACTAGATGCTTGCAAGGCTTGGTTCGACTGCAAAGAAGTTGCCAGTTTGTCAAAGGACTGTTGCAATTCGGCAAGCCCCGTGACACTGCTGAACTGTGCCATCTGTGAAATAAAATCACCATTCTCCATCGGAGCAAAAGGGTCCTGATTTTTTAATTGGGTAATCATCAAATCCAAAAATTCTGTCTGCCCTAATTGATCAGGTGATTTTTTAGGTTTTGTTGTTGATCCATTCAAACCCAGTTCATTAATGGCGGTGTTTAAATTGTTATCAATATGTGCCATGGTATTTTCCTGATATATTTTTTAGTCTATTGGCCCAAGCTCAACGTCCGCATAAATAACTGCTTCGTTGTTTTTGCCACTTCAGAATTAGTTTGATACGAACGTGAGGCGGAAATCATATTAGCCATTTCTTCCACCATGCTGACATTGGGCAGAAAAATATAACCATCACCATTTGCCATGGGATGCCCTGGTTCATATTGTTTGCGTACGGGTGCCTGACTTTCCACAATGCCATTAACTTGTACACCAACGCCTGCGGGTGATTCACCCAGTGCCTTCATCACCGCTGAAAATACTGGCTGACGTGCGCGATAAACGTCCGCACTGTTACTGCTGACACTTTCCGCATTGGCCAAATTGCTGGCCGTGGTGTTCAAACGCAGTGCCTGTGCGCTCATACCGGATCCCGCAATATCAAGAATATTAAACAGAGACATTTTTTAACCTTTCGTTATGTCAAATAAATTGTATTAAACAAATTATGTAAATAATTACTCGCCTTTCAGGGCCGATTTTAAATGCTTGATCTTGCCACCCAGAAATTGCAGGTTTGTCTGATACAACAATGCATTTTCCATGAACGCGGCTTTCTCTTTGAGTGAGTCAACCGTATTACCATCCAGCGATGGCTGACTCGGTATGCGATATTTCATTTCGCCCAGAACATCATCAATACGGCCCGGTGATGTGCCTGCAGAATTTATGTGATTTGGATTGGTTGTACGCAGCGTGACATCACCCATACCCGTTTTCACCTGTTGCAATGCCGCTTTAAAATCAATGTCACGCGCCTTGTATCCCGGAGTATCTGCATTGGCTAGGTTTCCGGCCAACACCTCTGCACGACGTGAATGAATCTTCAACGCCTGCTGGCTGATACCAAAGAACTTGTCCAGACCGAACTGCATGTATTACTCCGTTTTGGTTTATTGATTCTCGCTAAGAACAGAGCAAAGCGCGTGCCATAACGTTTTTTCAATTAAAATACAAAGAGTTATACATTTTAGGGTAAGAGTTTTGAAATCGCTTTAGATCAAAAAGCGGCAATGCAGTACCGACTGGCGGCAAAATCACCCGTAGGGGCACCCCTTGCGGGTGCCCTGTTTATGGATACCCTGATTTTGGCTGTATCATGAGTGCAGGGTGGTGGAGCCGCTACGCTTGTTCCACCCTACCCGGATAAAGGGTGCGGTTAAGACGTTTATCGATTTTTTTGTATCGCTCTATTCAACACAGAGTAACATTCGTAGAGTGGAACAAGCGCAGCGGTTCCACCAAAGTAGATGAGGGCACTGAAAACCAGAGCACCCACAAAGAGTGCCCCTACGTTGAAATCAGGACTTTAATTGATAAATAACACCATTACGCCAACGAACCAGATCAAATTCATTAGAATAATTGGTGATAGACTCTGAGCCACCCAACACTAAAAATCCGCCAGGATTGAGGCATTTTGCCATACGCGCCAAAATATCGCGTTTCAACTCTGTGGAAAAATAGATTAATACGTTTCGACAATAAATAATGTCGAAACGACCCAGTAATGTATAGTTTTGCATGAGATTCAACTCACGAAAACTCACACGCTTTTTAATATCCGCACTGACTTCCCAGCCTGCGCCGATTTCCTGAAAGAACCTAGCCTTTCTTTCCTTCGGTAAACCACGAGAAACCGCAACACCTTCATATACCCCTGATTTTGCGACGGCTAAAACAGAAGGGGAAATATCAGTACCAATAATCTGTACCGCATTCGTTGATAAACTACCAGGTTTTGACTGTAAGTATTCCTGTACCATCATACTGAGGGAATAAGGCTCCTGACCGGTTGAGCACGCGGCAGACCAAATGCGTATTGTCCGTGGTTGTGCATTTATCAATTCAGCCAGTAGCTTCTCTTTGAGAATATCAAAAGGATATACATCCCGAAACCAGGATGTTTCATTGGTCGTCATCGCATCCATAATGCAATTACGCAGTTTTTCGTCAACTTTCATCCGTTTCATTAATGTACTGAATGAATCTATCTCATTGTCAGAAATAAGTTTCGTCAACCGGCTGGTTACTAAATATTGCTTATTATCACCCAGCACAATACCACAGGCATCTTCCAAAAATTTCCTGAAGGATTGATAATCTTCCGTTGTTATTGTACTAGTCACTCATTTTTCTCATTTGTTATTTTTTCAAAAACGACGCTGCTTCAGGATTGAGGTTCATCTTGTTTATTAATAACTTCCAACACGGCACACGCTAATTCATCGGCATCAAATTTGGCAATAAATTTATTCGCCCCTACCTTTTCAACCATGCTTTGATTAAACACACCACTTAATGATGTATGTAAAATAACAAAAAGGTCTTTTAACCGTGGTTCTTTACGAATTTCTGTCGTCAATGTGTAACCGTCCATGTTTGGCATTTCAACATCGGAAATAACCATTGTCAGATGTTTGGCAATATCCGGGTCATCATCTGCCCAATCCAATAAAGTATCCAGCGCTTCCTGGCCATCCTTTACCAGCGTGGATTCTATACCCAACTGGTCTAATGTGCGTTTAATCTGTCTTCTGGCAACACTGGAGTCATCTGCTACCAGAATATTCGCACCCGCCTTTATGTGGTTTTCTTCAATTATTTTATCCGATATTTTTTCGGTAACGCCGACCACCTCGGATAAAACCTTCTCAACATCGATAATTTCAACCAGTTTTTCATCAACACGTGTCACTGCCGTCATATAACTGTTGGCTCCCGCCCCTTTCGGTGGCGCCAGGATTTCTTCCCAGTTCATATTCACAATACGCTCAACGCTATCAACCAAAAAGCCCTGGGTCGTACGATTGTAATCCGCAATAATAACGAAAGCCTCTTCGGTCGCCGCGGTCTCGGCACCTCTCAATGCAAGACTCAAATCAAGCACAGGAATGGTACGGCCACGCATATTCGCAATACCTTTTACAACACTGTTGGAATTTGGCACATGCGTCAGTTTTGGGCATCGAATCACTTCTTGCACCTTGAACACATTGATCCCGTACATCTGCGGACCTTTCAAACGAAATAACAACAACTCCAGGCGATTTTCGCCTACCAACTGCGTTCGTTGGTCAACACCGTCAAGGATTCCAGCCATAAGAATGCTCCTGCATCAGATTTTTCCAAAAATGCCAAGATGCCCACTTATCGACAAGCCCTTATGCTTTCTGAAGCCCCCAGCACAGAAATATCCCCCGTGTATTGGCACAGGTATTGCTCAACCACAATAAGGCTCTCTGGCTAGCGGTTTTTTTAATCATGAAATGACTTAGGAATGGAGAATAGACTGAAACACGGTGGAAAACCTTACAAGCACAGTGTCAAAAAATCAATTGACAGAAATTTCAATAATTTACGAAATAAAGCCTAAAGTCGGCCAATTTTTTGACGATAGGATACACAGACAGAAAATGCACACTACGCAGCATAGAAATATTCGCATGAATAAACTGGCCAGAAATGGCCAGAAAACGGCAATTTACCGCAGGAAAGACCATGCCCCAGCCCATTGACAAAATTCACACCGCCACAAGCTGGCTTGGCATACGGGCAAATACTTGCCTGATCAGCGGCCTCCTGCTCCTGATGTCTCCCGTTGTCGCCGGTAACCAATCTACAGAAACTCTCCGCCAAACCGTACTGAACTTTTTGCAGGTTCAGACAGCAAAACGTGCCGAACGGGATATCGAAATCAGCGTGGGTCGTATTGACCGCCGTTTGAAACTTGCCACATGTCAAGAATCACCCATGGCCTTTCTCGCAGCAGGCGCAAAACTGCAAGGAAAGCTGACAGTTGGCTTACGTTGCACAGGCCCAAAACCCTGGACAGTTTATGTACCCGCACACATTAAAATATTTGCAAATGTCATTGCTGCCGCTCAACCACTGCTCCGTGGCAGTGAAATTTCTGCAACGGACATCATATTTGTACGTCAAGAGCTCAGCCAACTACGCAGCGGTTATTTCATAAAAACAGAATCAGTGATCGGTAAAGTTCTTACCCAAAACCTTTCCGCCGGGCATGCCATCACCCCCAAACGGGTTAAGGCTGCTTTTCTCGTACGTCGTGGAGAAAAAGTCACTATAGAGGTCTCCATTGGCACATTGAAAGTCAGAGGGAAAGGTGAAGCACTAAAAGATGCAGCACGAGGTGAGTTGGTCTCCGTGCGCAACAGCCAGTCGAAACGTATTGTTCAAGGTATTGTCACAAAACCCGGCACCGTGAATGTACAAATGTGACCCAAATCATGCAATGACTCGCCCTGGGATACAGATAAAGAATTTGCCAAAAAGGCCGATAAATTAACACAGAAAGCAGAGGAGAATGGCATGGCTGCCGAAATAACAGGCATTACGAAGACACCGCTGTCCAGCAATAAAACCGATAACAGCAAAGCTGTTTCGAGCAATACCATCGGTGAGAAAAACCAGGGTTCAGAGCATGCACAAACAACCATTACTCCTGCACCGATTGACAAAATCACCCTAACGCGACAAGCGGAAGAATTACGCATGATTGAAAAATCCATTAATGATCAGAGTGACTTTGACATTGAACGTGTCGAAGACCTGCGACTGGAAATTGATGCCGGGCGGTATGACATTGACTCTCAACGTGTTGCAGAAAAACTCATTGCGTTTGAAATGATGTTTGTCACATAAATATACCCATAACGTTTGGGATTTAGGCCTGAATATGTGCCATATTAATTTCAGGGCAAGGAAAAATGACGCGAAATAGTCATTCTATTGCAAGACATTTTAACGCCGCCATGGCATCAATAGGGCGTGCAGTCAGGTGTAAATATCAATCGCTATAGGTATATACTGCGAAAATACTCCATTAACACTTAATTCGAAGCATAAAAAATGAAACAGACCGAAAATTATTTTACTGATGATATTCATAACCTGAAAACAGTTTTGGATCAGCAACACGTTCATTTGCTGAAAATGCTCACTATTTTGAAACAGGAACATCAAGCTTTACAAAATAACAACCTAACTCAGTTTGAAGACATCGTACAACGCAAACATCAGCAAGTTAAAAACCTCGAAAAAATACAACCTTTGCTGAGCACCGTTGAAAAAACAGTAGGGGGTGTACTGTCAAAATCGACATTCTCTGCCTTTATTCAACGCATGCCGAATGGTAAAGAAAAGTCTGACCTGGAAATATTATGGAATAATTTTCAGGAAACACTGCAACAGTGTAACCTACAAAATAAAGTCAATAATCGAATATTAAACGCTTCCTCAATCAACTTGAAACAAGCACTTAGTATTTTACGTGGTAACACTGATCAAACCTCATCAAACATCTACAATAAAACCGGCCAACCACAGGATAAGCCGCAAGGCCAGTCTATTGCCGTTGCCTGAGCCGGCTTGGACTATGTCATAGATTGCAGACATGGTAGATCATTCCCCATCACATAATGCTATGGCTGAGAATGATTATACTCAGCAATATGAGACGATTACCTCAACGGCAAGAATTTCAATGGTGCTGCGTCCTCTGATGGAAAAGCACGCTATCATCACCGCCACACTACCCGGTTCCAACTGTTTTTTTAATACCGCACTACTTTCAATTGACCTTCAGGAGTCCACCATCACTATCGATGGACTGCATCCATCCGAAGGTCACGCACTGTTTTTGAAAATCGGAAGACTCACTCTGCGTACCATGTACGAGGGTGTTGAAGTTAGTTTTACGGTCAACCTGAAGAAATCAGATTCAGAAAACAACATGGCTTTTTATCTCATTGATTTTCCACAAAGCATTCGCTACTTACAACGTCGTAATGCGTTTCGTGTCCCTGTCAGTGCAGCGAAGGAAGTCACTGTGGAAATTAAAACCAATGATGGAAAATTATTTACCGGAGAATTAAGTGACATATCGGCCGGTGGAATATGTATACGCTTCGCCAAAAAAAGGGAGCTTGATTTATCAACTCATACAGCGGAAACACAGTGCTGTATTTATTTACCCGATAAACGAAAAATTCACTGTATTTTAAAAGTACGCCATTCTAATTATTTTGAAATAAACAATAGCTTGCATATCGGTGGAAGTTTTGAACATCTCGATAAAATACAACGCCGCACTATTGAGCGATTTGTCATTGAATTACAACGACTGGCGCGTAAAAGTCTGGCGCGGTAGGTAGGTCTCACGATAATGTCAATGTCTTCAAATATATCTGAAACTGCTCGTCCAATGCTATATCACCTGTAGCATATAATCGTCGCAAATCCATAATATAATCGATATCCCATAGCGGCATTAATGTTTCAACCTCACCCGTTACCCGCGCCATTGTTTTTGCATAAACCTGTGATGTCCCCCAGGGCATATCAACAAACAGTTCTGGCTGTAATTTATTCATACCTAAAAGTACATAACCACCATCCTCTGCGGGAACGATAACGGTTTTATTTTGGCTGGCCGCTGAGCAGGCCGACTGTAAATAATCGGCGGTTAATGCCGGGCAATCCGTGCCAATCAATACAACCGGTGCATGATTACGCAAAGTGTCGTTTATGGCGTGTTGCATGCGTTGCCCCAGGTCATTGCCGACTTGCTGTTTGAGTGGAATGCCCAGCTTTGTGTGGCAATGACTAAAAAAATCATGATCCGTGTCCGGCGCGCACCAAAGCTCCACGGGTGCAACCGCAAAAGCCAACATCTGTTGCAGACAATGCCATGCGAGGTGTTCATGTACTGCTTTTGCCGCCGTTTCACCAATATCTTTTGCCAGACGCGTTTTTACTTTTCCTGCCTGGGGAGCTTTGCAAAAAACCAGAATCCGCGCTTGAGGATACTGCATTAGCGGTATTGACGTGCAAGCGTGCTCGGGTCTGCACCCAACCAATAGGCCAATCGCAAGCGCCACATCAGCCAGATGGTTTTAAAAACCCCGCCCAATTCCCAACGCCGACTTGAGGTAATCACTCGTTGTGAAAGACAAACCGGTGACTGAATTTTTTTCAGTCGCCGACATAATTCCACATCTTCCATCAATGGAATATCTGCAAAACCCTGCATGCGCTGAAATAAATAACGTGTGATGAATATAGCTTGATCACCTGTGGCGATACCCGATATCCGGGATCGCCAATTCATCATGGTTTCAATCACCCGAAAAAATCTCCGGTTACCGGACAGACACACGTCAAAACGACCCCAAACTTCCTGTCCAGGCTTGATCCTGTCAATGATTGCAGCAATGCCATCATTCGGTAAAATGGTATCAACGTGTAGGAATAGAAGTACATCACCGCTTGCCACTTCCGCACCTTTATTCATTTGCAGTGCGCGACCCCGCGTTGAAACCAGCAGATGATCTACCTGAGGCTCTGCAAGACACTGACTGTCGTCCTTACTGCCTCCATCAACCACAATAACCTCATGGTCTTGTGTGCGTATAGTTTGTAATTTTTGTAAATGAGCCGCCAACACTTCGGCTTCATTCAAAACAGGGATAACAATGGAAATACGCATCAGGTTTAATTTAATGCGCCGCCACAGCTGCTGCCCTGCCCGGCGGTACAGCCATAACAATGACCACGCACCACTATCGATGCCCCCGACACATCCTGGTTCAATACATCACGCAGATGCGGCCTTTTTATCGCTGCCAGCTGCATGGGCAAATCCAGCATTTGGTTGAAATCACAGTCATAAAGATATCCCTGCCAATCAACGCTGATGAGGCTGCGACACATCACCGTTTGCAGATTTTCATCTTTGTGAGCGGTTTGCAGAAGCGCCATGTAATCATGAAATTTCCCGGTCGAAATCAGACTGCTGCCAAACCGTTGAATAGGCATGTTGGCCAGCGTCAACAATTGTGTAAAAACAATGCCATGCTCTTTGAAAAGTTTCTGTTTGTAATCGGCTTCCAATGCACCCTGCGGCGGTGGCAGAAATGGCCCTGTGGGGTTATAAACTAAATTCAGTTCCAGATTATTGTCTGCCTGTCCATAACCCAACTGATTCAGCTTTTTCAGTCCAGTGATACTTTTTTCAAAAACCCCTTTGCCCCGTTGACCATCCACATTTTCTTTTTGATAACAGGGTAACGATGCTGTCACCTGCACACCGTGTTCAGCCAAAAACTCAGCCAGGTCTTCTTGACCGGGTTCATCCAAAATAGTGAGGTTACAGCGATCAATCACCGCGACATTCCTGACGCGTGCTGCTTTAACCAATGCTCGAAAATGAGGATTAAGTTCGGGAGCCCCTCCAGTGAGATCCAGCAACTCCACATTAGATGCATCAAGATAATCAATCACACTCTGAATGTTATCGGCATTCATTATTTCAGTCCGTTTGGGACCAGCATTAACATGACAATGCAAACACTGCTGATTGCATAAATAGCCAAGATTCACTTGCAGTGTGGACACCGTTTCGCGCTGCAATGCAGGAAAAGTGGTTTTTTCCAATAAAGGTAATGTTTCTAACATGCTTCTGATTATCTCCTGTAACTGCCTTGGTTACTGTATTTTACTGTGCAACTATTTCCATAGCGATTGAGGTTTAGGCCCGACTGCACGCCCTATTTACCCCATGGCTGCGTTGAAACTCCTTGCAATAGAACGACTATTCCGCGTCATTTCGCCTTGCCATGGAGAAAATATGACGCACACTT
>VAPF01073746.1_pt1 | contig 19766 bp, 23 predicted proteins | sample 3393931 | NCBI WGS metagenome assembly VAPF01 (sample SAMN08290437, study PRJNA428436) | hydrothermal vent metagenome | isolation source: Deep-sea hydrothermal vent chimney | place: Atlantic Ocean: South-mid Altantic Ridge | depth 2773 m m | reverse complement strand
GAATGTAAAAAAGACAACGTCACCTTATTGGTGATGCGTCCTTTTTTACATTTGCTAGGTGCGTCAAGGGATTACGCTATAAACGTATTTTCTATCTGGGGATTGGGGAACTTGGCACCAGACAAACATAAAAGTCTCCTGCACTTACTACACCATCGGACGGCAACCCCATGCCTTTTACCTTAATAAACATTTGAGAACGGTAGTCTTTAGGTAGGGTCACACTCAACCGACCCGCGGGACTTTCCAGTTCTAATTTTTCCCCCCCCCGGATTAATAGCTTAGGTAAAGTAAAGGTACCATAAATATCTCCGTCTTCTAATTGAAACTTAAGGCCATCTATTTTAATATTAAAGCGCACCAAATAGTCTCCCGCCTTACCGCCAAATAAACCGCTATACCCCTTGCCTTTTAAACGAAACGTTTTGCCATTAAACGCCTCACGAGTAAACTTCATTTTAATTTTTAAGCCTGAAATATAAAAATAGCCTAACGTTAATAGCCGAATGGCATAGCGCAAGGTAAGCGGATAAGTAATCACTCGATTTTTTCCATGAATCGGTCGGTGCGCGTGGTAAGTTTGATCGGAATAATGTTTGGTCGATTTTTGAGAACGCGTGTATGCTTTAGAGCGGGGTGTATTAGATGATTTAGGAGGTCTCGACGATTTTCTAGAAGCATTGCGCTCATAATCTAAACAATACGCCTTACGATGTTTTTTTAACACCTCATACGCAAATGCAATTTTTTGAAATTTTGTGTGTGCATCATGAATGGTAGACACATCGGGGTGATAACGCCGTGCCATCTTACGATACATCGTCTTAACCGTTTTATTGCAGGCGCCATAATGCAACCCTAAAACCGCAAAATAATCCACCGATGTATCGTAATGCTTATTCAAATGTAACCTTCAATAAACGCCCCCTCTAATTTTGCAATACAGAGGGAAGATATTATTTTTAATTTCTATAATTCTACCCCCCCTATCTCAAAACAAAAGCAAATAACCAGATATAATCTTATCTCGTCTTAAACACATCATTTTGGAATAAACATGCACCTTGAAAACAACCTCACACAAATTATTTTTACACGCAGTAGTCAACAGTGCGAACTGTGTCACGCAACAAAAAACTTAACCGTCTTTGCGGTCGAGCCATCTAACGGTACGGCTGAGCAAGCCGTATTGGTCTGTCAAACCTGTAAAAACCAAATAGAGAACCCCAGTACGATGGACCCAAATCACTGGCGTTGTTTAAATGATAGCATGTGGCATCCAGAACTGGCCGTGCAAGTACTCTCTTACCGCCTGCTCAATGCCTTGCGTTCTGAGGGCTGGCCACAAGACCTATTGGATATGATGTATTTGGACGATGAAGCAAAAGCATGGGCTGAGACGGGGTTAGACAATCTAACGGAAGAGGCATCCAATACGCCTACAAAAGACAGCAATGGCGCTAGCTTGCAAGAGGGCGATAATGTTACCCTTATTAAAGACCTCGTAGTTAAAGGCGCAAACTTTACGGCAAAACGCGGCACACTGGTCAAAAATATTCATTTAACCGACAACCCGTTGCACATTGAAGGAAAGGTGAATGGCACACAAATTGTACTGCTCGCCACATTTCTTAAAAAAGCTTAAAAACGAAACGACTCAAGCTTACGCAAGTAAAGAGACGGGTAAATAGGTTCGAATTTGCTCTGGCGTTTTGGTGACCACATTTTTATTTAAACTGAATGCAATGTGTTTTTTAAGTTGACTGGAACAAGCGCGTCGCAACACACCCAAAAAGGCTGGCGAAGCCACCACAAATAAATGCTCAAATTTATTCAAATTTAGCTCATGGCACAAATGCTGCGTCACCTGTTTGGCAAAATTAATCGTCTCTTGCTCTTTTGGACCCACCTCTCCTACATAAGTATGCCCAGACGTACTTTGACCTACATTGGCCTTACCAGCCAAGTCGCTGGTCAACGCCTGATCTAACAAACGACTTTCTGAATGAGTCAAACTTTCAATCTCAATCAACTCTGCCACGGAATTTTCCGCGGTAAAAATTCGTGCTTTACTGCTGTCTGCAATAAGAATCCAAGCGGGTTTCATAAACAATACTCCCTACAATTTCAATGGTTAACATACAAAAACCAGCTTTTACTATAGCATAGCAATCAAGAGGAATTTAAGATAAAAGTCAAAGTAGAGAAAATAAATGGAACTTAATTATTAAGGTATGCTTCAGCCCTTTTTAAAGCGTCGTCTGCGCTCATTCCTTGATGCATAAAGTCATAAGCCATTTGTTGCCGTTCGGTTAAAAACCGAGTTTCAAAATCTGAAACCAGCGTTTTCCAAGCTTGTTTTTCAGACGATTTATTCGGCGTATGCGCCAAAAGTTTTGCCAGCATACATAAGGCAATGGTGGTATCGCCCATGTGATTGTAGTAGTCTGAAAACTGACTTAAAACTTGCTTAAGCGACTGTACATCCACTTGTTCATCTTGCGCGGCATTAATACTGTCTTGAATATCTTGCAGAAGCACTTGCCCCCAGTTTCGACTCGATTTTAATTGGGATACGGCAAGGTTAAGTGCCATACTGGCTTCTTGAAAGTCAGCCTGATCGGTAGAAAGAGAGGAGCCATCTTCAATAAAGTCAAATTCCGATAACTTAGACGTGGCCATGGAAACCATTGCCGTTTTTTCATCGGTCATTACGGTACGATGATGTGAGAGCAGTTGCGAGCTGGTGACTTGAACGATATGACAACCGCATAAAAAGCGTCCCTCTTCGGGACGCTGATGAACTACTTCGACGCTTTCCAGACAGTAAACTTCATCGGTATCGGTGTTTTTAATGCGCAAGCTGAGCTGTTGCTCTGGTAGAAAAAAATCCGCTTCATCAACCCAAAAACTCAAACCCGTTAAATTAACGTCAAAGCCTTCAAATGGGGCTGAAAAACCTTCATCCTCATTGCCCGTGACCAGAAAGGGGCGTAAAAATCGTGTGGACTGTCGCTGTTCTAAATCCATTTGAATCATTTTTCTCCCCCCCTTGTCTTACTTTCCGTTTATGGCACTTTAAACCCTAATGCCAAACACTCTGATTCGGGCAACCAACCTAAACAACTTCTAACTTTTAGCGATTGATAATTCCGAACAATGGGCATCACGGTAACCGTACCCCAAATAATTTGATACCAATGCCAACCAATTGCAGACGGTTGCGACGCCCACCATAGATTATTAACCCCAAAATATTTCGTTTTAAATACTAAGTGGATTGTCAGACGCCAATATTTAAGCGCGTAAACCAAACGGTTTGACTGCATGGGTTACTCCTCACCTTTTTTGGTCGTACTTTTCACTTCTTCTGGGGGATTCATTTCATTGTATTTATTCATAAAGTTTTCAATCATTGTTTGATCAATCAATCCCGTTCTTACCGCAACCACCTGACCATCAGGTGCGACCATATAAGTGGTGGGTAAACCGTAAACACGCCCAAAAGGACTGTTAATGCCATCAATTTTTCCTTCAAATCGAACGATCGGAAAATTAATCATCTGCTCTTTGGCAAACGATTTTATTCTACTGATCGCAATATCTTCATAGTTCACACCAATCACAATCGCATTTTTATCTTTATGCTCTTCATGAAACATGATCAGATCAGGAATTTCCACCAAACACGGTGGACACCATGTTGCCCATAAGTTCACAATAACCCACTTTCCTTTATAGTCCGATAACATGGACTCATTGCCATCTAGGTCAATAAACTTAACGTCCTCTTTGAGCTCGGCACTGTAAGCCACTGCACTCCACATCAAAGCACCTAAGCTTAAAAAGGTCGTTAAAATAAAAGATTTAACCATTGAGCATTTCATAAAATAAATTTCCTATTACATTTAAAGGGGGGTAAAAAAATGTACATTTATACTTAAGAACCTGCATTAAGCACTTGTTTTACAAAAGGAAGAGTTAAGCGTCTTTTTTCGACCAGCGTTGCTTGTTCTAGCAGTTTTAAAACTGCTAACAGCTCTTGAAGATCGGTTGAGAACGTTTTAATCAAGTAATTACCCACGTCATTCGGCAACTCAAATCCTAAGCGCAAGCTGTGGCGTTTCAGGGCAAAAACAATTTCTTCTTTCTCCTCCAGTGCTTGCATTTCAATTGGCAACACGGTCATGAGTGCTTTGGCTAAATCGGTGGTTACAATATTCCAATCGTTAATGGACTGTTGACCCGCAAGGATTAAGGTATGCCCTTGCACGCTAGTTTTTGTAATCAAGTTTGCCAAAGACTGCTCCCATTTTTCTTGCCCTATAATATGCGGCATGTCATCTAGGCAGACCAGTGGCATCTGTTCCAGACCCGTTAAAACATCTGGAATCAAAGGTAATGAGTGATCTTCAAATGGCAAATACACACTGGCCTTGCCTTGCTCAGTTACAAAGCGACAAGACGCTTGCAATAGATGCGTTTTGCCCACGCCGCTGTCACCATACAAATAAAAGGCACGGCCGTTAGATTGCATTAACGCCCCCTGCAACTCATTAAATGCCAGCGCCAAGGACTCTTTTTCGGTCACAAAGGTTTCAAAACAAGCGTCGTCTCGTAAACCAATTTTTAATGGCAGTTGTACAAACACTATCGTGTTCCTTTATTCTGAGACCTTTGCACGAAAGGATGCTCGGATAAAAAAGGCTAAAATACGCCTGATTTTTGTTGAAAATATTGCGAATAGCTGGCTATTCCCTACGATTCTCGCCTCAATCAGCCAAATTTTATCTCTTTTTTCTCTCGCGCCCCTCTCGTGCAAAGGTCTCATTCTGTTTTATCAGAAAAAAAATTAGGGGTTACGTTAATTTCAATTACGTTATCAGCCGAAACACCTTCAATCAAAGCGGATTCGGGCCAACCCTCAATCCAATTCAAAACAGCCTGATAATTCATTTGAGGGGTTATTCTATACTGAACCCGACCGGCCTGCATAGAAACCAGCGCCACCGAGCGAACCGTATCAGGATTTGACTTCAATAATGATTCAAATTGAGCCATTTGCTTAACATTCATAACATCATGAACGGTTAATAAGATCGGCTGTAAACTTACGTTATCGTGGTCCGTAATCTGCTCTTTAATTTGTACATAATTCTGTACATAGTAAGTCATAACATCATCAAACATCTGCTCGGTTAACGTTGTAACATTACCCCCGATCAGCTCACCGGATACGACCTGAACGCCCTCTGAGTGATACAGCACCCAAATTAAACGGTTTTTTTGCCCCCCCCTCATTTGCACCTGAAAGCGTAATAGATAATGCTGATTTGACTTGGCCAATACTTTTAATACCGTTGAAGCCGTGGGGGAAAAAGGTTCCGAATCTGTTTCTGAAGGCATAGGAACGTCCCACTGATAAGAAGGCAACGCAATGGGAAGTTTTATTTTTTTAGGGTACGCACGAAATTCAGCGTCCACACGGTACTGTAACGTCTCGTCCGTAAGTTGCGTTACGGTTCCACCTTGATGCAAGCTGCCTAGCACCAAGGTTTCAGGACGAATAGACAATGGCCAAATTGGTACAAATCGCTGGTGAAACTCCTGCCGTAACTTATCCTCTAAAAAAGTATAGACAATGTTTCGACCCATCAACACGCCCTCTTCGGTTCTGGGAACAATGTTATACGTCTTGAGCCATGCTTTTGGATTTTTAAGGTAAGCTTGCGCCACACGACTGGTTAAAAACTGTTTTTGCCCCGTTAATCGAACCAATAAAATCGCCATGGCATCCCCAAGCGATTGATGAATCGATGGCTCCCCCTTATAAGGCAGGGTCACTTTAAAAAAGGATTCCACTTGCTCGGTTTTTGATTCCAAAGCAAGACTGGCCTGAGTACTTAAGGTCAAACTTAACAATCCAAATAGTGTCAATAAGCAAAAATTTCTCATATATCCGTCTCAAAATTTCGTTACAATATCATAATGTTTTTTTATTGAATTAGGGTACACTTTTGAATAATGTCATTTTATTTTAAGAGTTAGTCCTGTATGCACTTACTTCCAGTTTAGCAACATTAGAAATCGAGATTATGACTCAAACAACACACTCCATTAATTACAAAGATTCTGGCGTTGATATTGATGCAGGAAATGCATTAGTTGAAGCCATTAAGCCCATTGCAAAAGCCACAACGCGCCCAGAAGTCCCCACGTCTTTAGGTGGCTTTGGCGCGCTATTTGAACTGGACATGGTCAAGTATAAAAACCCTATCTTAGTCTCTGGAACCGATGGCGTGGGCACCAAACTTCGTCTTGCCATTGACAGCGGAAAACACGATCAAGTTGGTATTGATTTAGTGGCTATGTGTGTTAATGACTTAATTGTACAGGGCGCAGAGCCTCTGTTCTTTTTAGATTACTACGCAACAGGCAAGCTTGACATTGATGTGGCGACCGATGTCGTTAAAGGCATTGGAGAGGGTTGCTTACAATCGGGTTGTGCGTTAATTGGTGGCGAAACCGCAGAGATGCCAGGCATGTATCACAAGGGTGATTACGATTTGGCTGGGTTTTGTGTTGGAATTGTTGAAAAAGCCGACTTAATTGATGGCACCAAGGTCAAAGCAGGCGATGTCATGCTTGGGCTGGCCTCAACCGGCCCCCACTCAAATGGTTACTCTTTAATTCGAAAAATTCTTGAAGTCAGCAATGCAGATTTACAAATGGACATTAACGGCCAGTCTTTAATTGATGCACTAATGATGCCAACCAGAATTTACGTTAAATCCCTGTTGCAACTGATGAAATCAATTGATATTCATGCTGTCTCTCACATTACAGGGGGTGGACTGCTTGAAAACCTTCCACGTGTCATGCCAAATAATACATCGGCCAACATCAATACCAACAGTTGGCAACGCCCTGCCGTATTTGATTGGATTCAAGCGGCGGGTAATGTGGAATATGAAGAGATGCACCGAACCTTAAACTGCGGCATTGGATTAGTCATTATTATCGACCAAGCAGACCAACAAAAAGCCATTAAGCTTTTAACGGCTTCAGGCGAAACAGTCTCAATCATTGGTCAAATTGAAGCCTCCGAAAATGAAGCTCCTAGCGTTAAGCTCATTCAAGCTTAACCTGAATGAATTAAGTGCCGTTTTAAAACGGCATTTTCTCCCCCCCCCCTCTCTTTTTTTACGCGATATACCCATAAAACACTATGAAACAACCCATTAAAATCGCCATTTTAATCTCTGGCAGCGGCTCCAATCTTCAAGCGATTATTGACCACCAAAAACAACACGCTAAAAAATACCAAATTGCTTTGGTTATCTCCAACAAAGCCAACGCTTACGGATTAACACGCGCCAACAATGAAAACATCCCTACTGAATCCATTGACCACACATTATTTAAACGTCGAGAGTCATTTGATCAAACCCTACAAAAAATTATTGATAACGCACAGGTTGACCTCATTGTTTTAGCAGGGTTTATGAGAATATTAACCCCTCAGTTCACCCAACACTTTTTAGGTAAAATGATTAACATTCACCCCTCTCTTTTGCCTAAATATACAGGGCTTAACACCCACCAACGCGTTCTGGATGCAGGCGATACCGAGCATGGGTTAAGCATTCATTTTGTCACCCCCGAACTGGACAGTGGCCCAGTTATTTTACAAGCAAAAGTATCCATTAACTCACAAGAAACCGCTGAGACACTTAAAGCAAAAGTACATCAACAAGAACACCTTGCCTACCCACAAGTGATTGAGTGGTTTGCACAAGGAAAACTTGCCTTAAAAGACAATCAAGCTTGGTTTGAGCAGACTCCCTTAAGTAAACCTCAACAATTGCACCGCCTAAATGACCTCTCTATTTAATATAATGAGACCTATTTCAAACAGCCAAGGATTTTTATGTCTTATTCATTGTTCAAAAAAACATTTACAGGATTAATATTTTATACCGCACTCTACACGTCCACCTCTTTAGCCGCCACCTTACCCAACTTTACAAGCAGCTACTATGTAAATGCCTTTGGTGTCGAGCTTGGTAAAGCCACACACCAGTTTAACTGCCAGCAAGAGAACTGCACCTTAGTAAGCCGTGCCAAGCCAACAGGGCTTGCGGCTATGCTTTTCAGCGACTCTTCAATAGAAACCATCCAACTTAAGCAAACCAAAGACACCCTTAGTTGGCTCAGTTATCATAAATTAGGAACCAGTAAAAAAGACGGAAAAAAGGTTCAAAAGCACACGACTTTAAAACTGGACTCTGAAAACGATCAAGTGGTCTTTGTGGAAAAAAACCGTACATGGCCTATTCAACCCAATACCTTTGATATCATGTCTATACCCTATGCCATTCAATACTTTAAACTAAATAACCAAACATTAGAGTCATTTGAACTCCACATTCAAGACAGTAACTTTCAAGAAAAATTAACCTTTAAAGCCATTGACCAACCCGATCAATTAAAATTTAAATTCTCCAATAAATATTTTAAAGCCTTAAAATACGTATTTGAAAGCCAGCAATCCAAAGTAGAACTCTGGCTACTGCCCGAGCATCAATATTTTCCTGGTAAAATACGCCTCATCAATAAAAAAGAAGACAAAACCATCACGCTTAACCTTGCGGAGCTACCCAAAATCTTATGAAACTCAGCGATACAGACATTATTAAACACCTCAAGGCTGGAAAAATAACCATCACACCAAAGCCCGATGCCAGTAAAATCAAAGGCATTAGTGTCGATTTAAGGCTCGACAACCGCTTTCGTGTCTTTAATGACCACACCGCCCCCTACATTGATTTAAGTGGCCCTAAAGATGAAATGCAAAAAATCATGGACACCGTCATGGGCGATGAAATCCTCATCCCCGATGACAAAGCCTTTTTTTTACACCCTGGTGAGCTGGCACTTGCTGCCACACTGGAAGCAGTCACCATTCCAGACGATTTAGTCGCTTGGTTAGACGGTCGATCCAGCTTAGCCCGTTTAGGCTTGATGGTGCATGTAACCGCCCATCGTATTGACCCAGGCTGGCATGGGCAAATTGTATTAGAAATTTTTAACAGCGGAAAACTTCCCCTCGCCTTACGCCCAGGAATGGACATCTGTGCCATCAATTTTGAAACACTCTCCAGCCCCGTCGAAAAGCCCTACAACAAACGTGCCGATGCCAAGTACAAAAACCAGTCGGGTCCCACCTCTAGCCGAATCAATGAAGATAAATCGCGTTAAAAAAAGCGATAACTTGAACGTTTAAATCGCCCTTAAAAGCACCTTAATTTCCCTGTTTTTTTAATGGATTTATGCCTTAACAAAAGGTAAAATACGGTTTTATTCGAAGTAACCTCTTACTACAACCAAAAGGCCAATTACTAATGAAGCTATTATTTACAGGACTAATAGCCAGTGTTTTAACACTGTCTACCACTCTCGCCGATGCATCGCCCCCCCCGATTAATATTTTAGCTGAAAACATTTCTACTTCAAACTTATACACCATCAGTCAAAATACAATCATAGATGGAGATATGTTTGATGAAATGAGTTATGGAACGATAAATCAAGAACTTTACCAAAGAACTATGTGGTGGGTGGAGTCAAGAGGCATGATTACCCTAGATTTAGGCAATGATTTCATGGTTCAAGAAGTACTGATGCAAGTAGACTATGACGATACCTACCAAATGGAATATTCGCTGGATAACAATAAATGGTCAAGTCTATTTGCCGTAAACGCTAGCGATGAAGGTGCCAGTTGGGGCATGAATACCATGAGTAGCAACAGCCTAAATAAAGAGTACGTTGCCAGCATGGACTTTTTTGCTGTCGAAGCAAGATACCTTAGAGTCTCTGCATCAGGGGGTACTGATAACATTTACTTTATCTCTGAACTACAAGTATTTGGAAACCCTCCGCTAACGTCCTCATACACAGGCGCACAAACCGTCTCTCCAGTACCTGAACCGTCCAGTCTAATGCTTTTTAGTGCAGGCCTTATGGTACTTGCAGGGTTGCAATATCGACGTAAAAAACAAATGTGTGACTAGTAAAAACCCTAAAAAACCACTATTTTAGCCCTCTCACCAAAAACAGCCTGCTTATGCGGGCTTTTTAATGCCTATTCGATTACACTAATCCAAGGATAACAAAACATCATAAGGACATTCATGACCCCACATACTCAACTTTCAACTCATGCTCTTCACGTCCAATGCCTACTTACAATCTGTTTTTTAATTTTCTCCCTCCCCTCTTTGGCGGCACAGCCTATTACAGAAGAAAATAACGAACTTCAAATCCATATTGACTTAATTGAGATCGCCTTACTTACCGATGCCTATAATAAACGTTGCCGTGGTATCAGCGTTTCCAAATCCTTAAATCAAGTCAACCGCTTATATGTCACCAAATACAGTTTAACCGCCAATAACTTTATGAAAATCTACATTGATCCAAATGTAAAAGCATTAAAATTAGAGCGCCAACAGCGTTTTAATAAACTGTTAAACGAACTTGGAGGTTGCTTGGCGGTAAAAAAGAACGGCTCCATTAAATTGTTAAAAAAACACTTTAGGGCTCAGTATGAAATAACCGAAAAATCCCCTTGGTATCCTGAGTAAACCATGACTGAAAGAGCCAATTTAATCACCCGAGAAGGTCGAACCAAACTCGAAAAAGAGCTGGATTATCTTTGGCGTGTTGAACGCCGACACACCACCAAAGAAGTAACCATTGCCGCCGCACATGGTGATCGCTCGGAAAACGCCGAATACAAGGAGGGCAAACGCCGTTTACGTGAAATTGATCGCCGCATTCGTTTTTTAAAAAAACGGCTTGAAGTGCTAATCATTGTAGAATACTCTCCACAACAAGATGGTAAAGTTTTTTTTGGTGCTTGGGTTGAATTAGAAAATGAGGATGGAAAGGTCGTGCAATACCGAATTGTGGGAGCCGATGAGTTTGATCCTCAAAAAAACGCCATCAGTATCAACGCCCCTATGGCACGGGCATTAATTGGAAAATCTGTTGATGATGAGGTTAACGTAGACACGCCCAATGGCAAACAGAGTTGGATCATTAATCAAATTCAGTACACGGCTTTTCAATAAATGACAGTTAACCACACGCCCGCGCTTTCTGACGAAGTAAACACCTTAATCACACTCTTTAACAATGCCTTTAAAATCCGTCACCAAACCGTGCTGGTTTGCTGTGAAAAAGAGCCTATTTACCGCCCTGCCGATGCAAACCACCCTTACCATCGAATTATCTTTGCCCACGGTTTCTTTGCCAGTGCTCTGCATGAAATTGCCCACTGGTGTGTGGCAGGTAAGAAGCGGCGTTTATTGGAAGATTTTGGTTACTGGTATATTCCTGATGGTCGCACGGCGAAACAACAAGCAAACTTCGAAAAAGTTGAGGTTAAACCTCAAGCCTTAGAGTGGATTTTTTCAATATCTGCCAATACGACCTTTCATTTTAGTGCCGACAACTTAGCCAATGGATGCCAAGCGTCTAACGATTTTCAACAAGCAGTGCTTGCCCAAGTACAACACTACCTCACCCATGGGCTTCCTAAACGCGCACAACAGTGGTCAAATGAATTAGTGAAACAGTTTCGACCCAACCACCCTTTAAGCATCAAAGAGTTTACAAAATTATAAAAAAGAGACCCCTACTCTATTTTTTTGGCTTTTATAGCGACTTACCTCCCCTAAAGGCACCACTTGCCACGGCCAACGATACTCCGATTTAGGGTATGCAATAGCGGGGGGTTCTACGTCCCACCATGGATCAAAACGATCAATTTCTTGACCGGTTGAATCAAACTCGACCCCTTCACGGTCGGCAATTAAACAGACCTCGCCATTAAACGTTTGCAAGTATAATAAATGCGCCAAAATTAGCTGTTTACCTAAAATATCTCCCTCTTGTTCCGAAACGTCAAAGTGCTCAATTAACCAACGAACAGGGATTAATGGCAATTGCGTAATCAAATTTAATGAAATCACCAAATCAATACTCGGATCATCAAGCCATGATGCAGGTGTGTCCACAAACGAAAATCCCACCATTATGCGCTCTAAAGACTCCGTAATATCATGCTCAACCAGTTCTACGTTATCAAACTGCTGCGCCAAGGTTCGAGCGGAGTTTAAAAATACCAAATCGACCAAAATGACTTTTTCAAACTGGGTCGATAAAACGTCCAAAGGCACATCGTATAAAGAACCCGCCCCAAGCACCAGCACGGTTCGCTTTTGTACGGCACGCTTTGATGCGTTTAATATCGCTTTTTGGCAGTTTTGATAATGTACCCCCCAGCTCAATTTACAACGCTTTGCCCGAGCCTCCATTGCAATAGATTCTGTTAAAAAACCCATCTTTTTTGCCACTGCGTTTTCCGTTGGGTGAGAGAGATATTGCCAAAGTTCTTTAAGCATAGTGCTTACTCGTCCATTCCTAGTGCCTGAATTTTACGGGTAAGCGTATTGCGCCCCCACCCTAATAACACCGCCGCTTTTTGACGGTGATTATGACTGTGGTGCAACGCAACATCAATCAAGACCTTTTCAAACATTGACTCCGCACACGTGTGCAAGCCTTCTCTGCCACTTTGTAAAAAATCTGTTGACCAATTTTTAAGCATCACCTCCCATTGATTCGAATCCTCATTAATAAAGGTGGATTCGGTTGGGCTTTTTAACTCTAAGGGTAAATCTTCCATGTGCACCGTTTTGTCTGGCGCCATAATGGTTAACCAAGTGCATAAACTTTTTAACTGCCGTACATTTCCAGGCCATGGCAAGTCGGATAAAAACGTTTCAACTTTGGTACTTAAATTTTTCTCTTCTAATCCCAACAAGCGGGCTTCTTGTTCCATATAAAAGCGCAGTAGTAACGGAACATCCTCTTTGCGTTCGCGCAATGCGGGTACTTTAATGCGAATAATATTCAGGCGGTACAACAAATCTTCTCTAAATCGCCCTTCTCGAACCAGTTGTTCCATATTTTGATGCGTGGCCGCCACAATACGAACATCGGTCGATACGGGCGTGCGTCCCCCCACTCGATAAAAAATACCGTCGTTTAACACACGCAGTAACCGCGTTTGTAAATCAACGGGCATGTCTCCAATTTCATCCAAAAACAACGTGCCACCATTTGCCTCTTCAAAACGTCCAATACGCTGAGAGTGCGCGCCTGTAAACGCGCCTTTTTCATGACCAAACAGTTCAGATTCTAATAAGTCTCTAGGAATGGCGGCGGTATTTAACGCCACAAAAGGCGCTTCCGACCGTGGGCTTAGTTCGTGCAATGCTTGTGCCACCAGCTCTTTACCGGTACCTGTTTCACCATTAATTAAGACGGTCACATCCAGTTGCGCCACGCGCCCTAAGATTCTAAAAACCTCTTGCATGGCTGGGGCGGCACCAATGATATTTAAAGGTTGTTTATCGGTTTTTCGTATTTTTTTACTGCGAGAAACCCCACCAGAGAGACTGCGTTTAATCGCACGCGCTACCAGCCCCGTTGCCTCGTCAATATCAAACGGTTTGGGTAAGTACTCAAACGCTTTGCCCTGAAACGATTTAACCGCGGTATTAAAATCAGCATGCGCGGTCATAATAATCACAGGGATTTTTTTGTTTTTTTCGTGAATCGCCTCCATAAACGTTAAACCATCCATGTCTGGCATACGAACATCACTAATAACCACGGTAGGCGGTAAATTTTCAAAGGTTTTAAGTGCTTCTAGGGGCGATTCAAATACCTTAATTTCATAAGGTCTGTCTTCCAACGCCATTTCAAGCACCCACCGAATGGAGGCGTCATCATCCACAATCCAAACAACAGGGTTCATTTCTTGATTTGCTTTCACGCTTTACTCTCCCTCTGTTTCAGTGGTAAATACACATTAAACACCGTTTTTCCAGGCTGGCTTTCTGCCACAATCAACCCATCATGCTTTCGCAATACATTTTGTGAGACGGGCAAACCCAGCCCCGTTCCTTCAACTTTACTGCTCACCATAGGATAAAACATAGAATCAAACACCGCCACGGGAATCCCCTCCCCTTCATCCATAATGCTAATTACCGCCACCAACGGGTGGGTTTGTGTCCCCAGTGTAAATTTATGTTCAATACGGGTTTTAATGGTCAGCAGTCCGCCATATTTTTCCATGGCTTGAATTGCATTTTTGACCAAATTTAAAATGGCTTGAACCATCGCCTCAAAATCAATCAAAACATCAGGGATACTCGGGTCATAATCTTGTTTAATAAAAATATTGGCGGGTTTTTCCCCCCCCACTATTTGCAAAACATACCGAATAAGCTCATGAATATTATAATTTTTTTTTTCATGAGAACTTTTAGGCCCCAGCATACGATCCACTAAGTTGCTTAAACGCAATACTTCTTTAGAGATGACCTCTAAAAAGACCAAATCGCGGGCCCCTGGCTGGTGGCGCTTTTGCAATAGCTGTGTGGCACCTAAAATGCCCGCGAGTGGATTTTTGACTTCGTGTGCTAAGGTTTTAACCAATAAATTTCCTGCTTCATATTGGTGCCAGCGCTCATCTTCTTCAACAATACGATGGTGCCGTTCGGTGCTGTAAATTTCAAACAGCCAGCCCAGTTTTCCCAGCATATCATACGGAGAGATGGTGCAATTTACTCGAACGCCATCTTGCCCTGCCACTAAGATGGTGTAATCGTGAATGGTAATTTTTTTTTTCGTTGCTTGCTGAATATCCGCCACCAAATCTGGAAACAATACCGTCCATTTTTGTTGGTATAAACGTTTAGGGCTTTGCTGAAACAGCTCACTCGCGGCCAAATTAACATACTGAATGGTCTCATCTTGCGCCACCCAAATAATCGACGTCTCCATACTTTCTAGCATGTTTGAAAAAAACACATCCGATTTATTTGGCATACACCGCTTACCCCCCGTCAACCATTAAAAATTGAGCCAATTGATAATCAATCACCTGCTCCAGGCCGCCCTCAATTACGACCCTAAAAGGCTCTTTTGCAAGCGGACAATGTGCAACCTCAAGCGAAACCCCGGTGGTTAACCCAATGGATGCCAAATAACGCAACTCCTCTGGGCTACGATTTTTAATGCGCCTCACCACCACCGTTTGTCCCTTCTGTACGTCACACAGTGCGCTCAGCGTACAGGCAGTAATTTCACCCGTTTCAGAAGGAATCGGCGAGCCATGCGGGTCGTGTGTTGGCCTACCTAATACCTCCCACATTCGGTTTGCCAGCTTATCGGAAATGGAATGCTCCAGTATTTCAGCTTCGGCATCGACTTCATCCCAAGAATAGTCTAATCGTTCCACTAAATACTGTTCTAAAATCCTATGCTTACGCACCATGTCTAATGCAATTTTTCGTCCCGACAGTGTAAGTTGAACCCCATAATAAGGTGCATACTCAATCAGTGCTTTATCCGCTAATTTTTTAAGCATATTTGAAACAGAGGCTTGAGAGATCGACAAACGCTCTGCAATTGCAGAGGTTTGCACCCCTTTGCCCGAAGGTGCGCTGCTCTCCAGCTTATAAATAACTTTTAAATAATCCTCTAAGGCCTTGGAATTCATAAAGCTTAAATTATTCAGATTCTTTAGGAGCGGGACTGGAATTTTCTTTATTTTTCTCCCCCCCCTGTTCAAGAATAGGATTTTCAATTTGCGCTTCGACCTGTTTAATCCCTTGAATATTTTGACTTTCACTCACATCAACCGCTGTACTGGCCTGCGGATTTACTTGAGAACGCATTAAATCTGGATCCATCGGAATATGCTGCCCTGCCATCTTTTCACGCACCACATCTGGGTCTGGAAAAGCGTAAACATACAACCCCACAAATGCCGCCATAAAGGCCAGTCGAGTCAACGTTTTAAGCTGCAACCTTGGCAAGCTCACTAACGACAATGCCAACCCCGTCACCACGCCATTAATAGAACCCAACGTGCCCGCCAACATCGCCAACAATGCACCCGATGCCATAATATAATAGTGCCAAGTAAATTTTGCTTTTTGTTCATTCATTGTTAAGATTCTCATTAACTCTATTTACGGTCTATTTTACTCGAAATGCCTAAACGCAAACGGGCTATTTTGGTGCAATGCACCCAAAAAAACACATACAAAAGGAAGTACGCATGAAAAATCCAATTATCGTCGTCGGACTTGGCGAACTGGGCAGCGTGTTTGCACGTGGGTTTTTAAAACTTGGCTACCCCGTTCAAGGCATTCATCGCGCCATGTCCATGTCACTGGTGGCACAAGAGGTACCCCATCCAACCGCAATATTGGTTTCTGTTGGCGAAGCAGATCTTCAAAGCACCCTTGCAACGTTGCCAAAAAGCTGGAAAAACAATCTTATTTTATTGCAAAACGAACTGCTCCCACGTGACTGGAAAGCGGCAAACGTTCAAGACCCAACCGTAATTTCCGTTTGGTTTGAAAAGAAAAAAGGCATGGACAGCAAGGTCGTGATTCCTTCGCCTATTTTTGGAAAACATGCCGCCTTAGTACAAGAAGCACTGGCAACTTTAGAATTGCCCAGTTTCATTCTTAACACAGAAGGGGAGCTTATCTATGAACTGGTTCGTAAAAACCTCTACATCTTAACCACCAATATTGCGGGGTTGGAAGTGGGCGGAAATGTAGAGCAACTGGCACAACACCATCCTGACCTTATGCAAGCCGTAGCCAGCGATGTACTCGACACTCAAGACTGGCTAACACAATCCAGCAATGACCGTAAACGCTTAATGAAGGGGCTGGTTGAAGCATTTAATGGCGATCCACAACATGGTTGCATGGGGCGCACCGCCCCGGTACGGTTGGCGCGCGCCATTGCTATTGCCGATCAAGCCAAGTTGAATGTGCCTAAGTTAAGGGAGATTGCAAACGCAAACCTATCCCATTAAAGAGGCTCTGAAATAGGCGAAACAAAATTACGGGGCTTTAATGCCAAAACTGAACAGTTAATTTGTTCAAGAATGGATTCCGAGGTATTACCAATAATCATTCCAGGCAACCCTTCACGCCCTAATGTTCCCATAACCAACAGATCAACCTGATGTTGTTCGACCACATGGGGAATTACCTCAACCGCCGCCCCTTTGGGTAAAACCGTTTCAAACTCAATATTCGAAGCGTTCAGTGCATTAAGCTCCATTTCTATCGCTGTTAAGTGCTGTTGACGACTGTTCTCAGTCCATTTGAGCAGGTCGCCCTCTGATAAATCAGGGTTCCAATAATGCACCAAGTTTTCAGCATCCGCTTGCCACGCGTGTACCACCTCTAAGTAAGTGTTATTTTGGTAAATGCGCTGTTGCCACTGAGCCACAAAAATTGCCTGTTTTAAGATAGATTGATTAAAGTCACAAGGGGCAAGTGTTTCGGCATAAAGATCCACATCAATGCTCGCCATAATTTTATTAAAAGGCAGTGCCGTGCCGTGTTTGTGTAATAACACGGGGCAAGGGCATTTACGCAGAAGATGCTTGTCTTGACTGTTAAAAATATTCGCCGTTAATCCCTGCGTAGCTTCATCGGTTTGCTTAATGATCCAGTCAACCGATGTTTTCACTGCATACTGAATGGCCTTATAAAAAAGCTTTCCAAATAAAACCTCGGTGGTTAAAGTAACCCCCGCTTTGGCTGCCTGCGTTTTCCAGGCTGTAAACTCACCTAATACCACTTTCGATTGTCGGTGCATAACCTCTGTGGGCAACAGATTCTCAAACCAAAGGAATATACCCGCTTCAGGTTCTGGCAGCACACGTAAGACCGTTACCGTTGCACCTTGCGATTGAGCAAAAGCAAGCACCCAATCAAACAACGCCTGTTCATGTTGCGTATGTTGTGAAATAAATAATAAATGTTTTAACATCACTGTCCCCTATTTTAAACCTGAACCCGTAACTTATCTTTTAAACTCACTGTCTGACAGTAAACGATGCACCGTTTCTACCGCCGCATCATGATAAGGCAGTAGCACCATATCCACCCCAAGCGCTTTAAATTCATCGACTTCAGATTGGTGGGTAGCAGCCAATGCCACTTTATGCTGAAAGTCACCTTCCTTTAACGACTTAAACAGCACCAAATTTACGGTGCGGTCTCGCATGGTTCCCAGCACCCATTTGGCTTCATGTAACGGTAAACTGCGAATAAACTCAGCATCTTCAGCATCCCCATAACGGGTTGGCACGCCATGCTCGGCACTCTGTTTAATTAACAGCGGATTAAAATCCACAGCCAAAACATGTAAGCCTTGTTTTTGCAGGGTTTTTGCAATGACCATGCCAAATCGCCCCAAGCCAAACACTATCACATCGGTAGAACGCGCACGTTGCTGTTGATCCAGCGCCTCCTCTCGGTAAGCCACCTTACGTTCAAAAACCCCTAAGTATGGCGATAAAAGTCGATACAGTGGTTGAGAGTATAAAATCATATAAGTAGAGGCCGAAATCGTAATTAACCCCACCAACGTAATTAACCCTACCGTCTCTTGATTAATATGACCTAAACTAAAGCCTAACGCTGCTAAAATCAAAGAAAATTCCGATATTTGAGCCACCGTTAACCCCGCTAAAAACCCCGTGCGTTTACGATACCCCATATACCCCATAATGATCATGACAATAATCGGGTTACCAATTAACACAAAGGCCGACAGTAACAGCGCATCCCATACTTGTGCATCCAATGTCGAAAGGTCTAAACTCGCGCCTAAATTAATAAAGAAAAACAGCAATAAAAAGTCACGTAAACTGACCAAACGCGCACCAATTAACTCTCGATAGTGCGTAGAAGCCAACGAAATTCCCGCCAAAAAAGCCCCTACTTCTTGGCTAAACCCAAGTAAATAGCCCGCTGTAGCACCCAACATCGCCCAAGAGATCGCAAATAAAATTAAGAGTTCTGGCGAATGCGCCAAACGGTTTAACAAACGAGGAATCACATAACGCATCAGCAGTGCCACCACCACCAACATCAACAGTCCTTTCACCAGCACCATAAATACTTCAAACCCAATACTGGTACTCTCTTGCGCTTGGCCTGTGGCGGTTAATGCAATCATCGCCAACACCACCACAATGTCTTGCACAATTAAAAAACCAATGGCAATACGCCCGTGCAACGCATTTAACTCGCCCTTATCTGAAAGTAGTTTGACAATAATAATGGTACTTGAAAAGGTAAGTGCAACCGCAACATACAATGCGGGAATGGGAGACAACCCAAGGGAGAGCGCAATTAAAAAGCCAAAGACAGAGGTAAAAACAACCTGCCCTAATCCCGTAAATAAAGCCACAACGCCCATGGTTTTAATAATATGCAGGTCAAGCTTCAACCCCACCACAAACAATAAAATGGCAATGCCAACATGAGCCAGCAACTCAATTTGATCCGTCTGACTAACCATTCCCAAAACGGAGGGGCCAACTAAAATACCCACCGCAATAAACGCAACAATTAACGGCTGGCGTAGCCACATTGCAATCATGCCTAAACAAGCGGAAACGGTTAAAAGCATGGTTAATTCAATGAAAGCACTTTCAAACATCGCGTAATACTCCCTGTTAATCCCTAATCCCCCGATAGAAATGCGAATTAGAGTGTAAGCAATTGATGTGCATAGTGAATGTAAAAAAGACAATGTCACCTTATTGGTGATGCGTCCTTTTTTACATTTGCTAG
>VAPF01014956.1_pt1 | contig 19797 bp, 19 predicted proteins | sample 3393931 | NCBI WGS metagenome assembly VAPF01 (sample SAMN08290437, study PRJNA428436) | hydrothermal vent metagenome | isolation source: Deep-sea hydrothermal vent chimney | place: Atlantic Ocean: South-mid Altantic Ridge | depth 2773 m m | reverse complement strand
TATTACTATAGCTGCCGGTAGGTAAATCACCATAAACAAGATAATTACGGAATTTGGAAACACCGATTGTTCCCCAGTTTTTATAGAACGAAGCAATGGCTAGTAAATCAGGCACATAAACTTCGTTTACAAATTTATGCGCATTTTTTAGTAATTTATGGATATAATCCAATGTGTCTGTATTCAGGCTGGCTCCCGCATCATTGAGGTTAATGGTACTTCCCATGCCGCCAACAACGAAATGCGGATGTGGATTTTTCCCACCAAGGATAGTATGAACTTTTACGATTTCTTTTTGCCAGTCGAGTGCTTCAAGGTAATGAGCTACGGCCAGCAAATTTACTTCAGGAGGTAGTTTCATTGCCGGGTTTCCCCAATATCCGTTAGCGAAAATTCCCAGCTGACCACTGTTAATGAACTTTTTGATTCTCGTCTTAACATCTGAAAAATATCCCGGAGAGCTGTTTGGCCATTTGGAAATACTTTGGGCAAGGGTAGAAGTTGCTTTTGGATCAGCGTCCAGTACTCTGGTAACATCCACCCAGTCCAATGCATGTAAATGATAGAAATGCACTACGTGGTCTTGCATATACTGTGCAACGAGTACCAGATTCCGGGCAAGTTCGGCATTGGGAGGGATAACTATTCCCAGGGCATTTTCAACAGCCCGCAGAGAGGCAATGGCATGCACCGTTGTACATACGCCACAAGCGCGTTGTGTAAATGCCCATACATCTCGCGGGTCTCTTCCTTCAACAATTTTCTCCAGTCCTCTTACCATTGTTGAGGAACTATAAGCATTTACAACTTTGCCGTTTTTGATTTCGGCTTCAATGCGCAGATGCCCTTCTATTCTGGTTATCGGATCTATTACTATTCTTTTTGCCATGATAAAATATTTTATTCTTTAATATCATTTTCATTCACTTTTCCTTTTTTTGAACTAGACCGGAGGTCTTTTTTCTTAGCAATATTAGCCGCAACAGCATGAACTGCCGTACCACCAATAGCTGCACCCAATACAATTTTGCCAATTGTATTTGCAGTAGATTCTATTCCGAAGCCAGGTACATTTTCCACTCTTTTCGTGAATGGGTCATTATCCCAGAAATGGTTGTCGCTACAACCGATACAAGGGTTCCCTGATTTTATGGGATAACTCAATCCGTTATTCCACTCCATCCAACCGCAAGCATTGTAGGTAAGAGGGCCTCTACAACCTAATTTATATAAGCAGTATCCTTTTTTTGCCTCCTCACTGTCAAAACTTTCAGCAAACAATCCTGCATCAAAGTAAGCTCTTCTATAACAGGAATCGTGTACGCGCTTTCCATAAAACTGTTTTGGTCTTCCCATGGAATCCAATGCCGGTAAAGTTCCGAAAGTAACATAATGCATTACGACACCCACCATCACTTCTGATATTGGCGGACAGCCAGGTACTTTGATAATTGGTTTATCTTTAATAATAGCGTTTACCGGTACTGCTCCTGTAGGATTTGGCGCAGCAGCCTGAATACCACCCCACGACGAACAACTCCCAAAAGTAAGAATGGCAGCGGCGCCGGCAGCATCGGCTTTTAATATTTCAATGGCCGATTGTCCTGCAATTGAACAATATACGCCGCCATCTTTCATGGGTATTGCCCCTTCAACTACCAAGACATATTTGCCATAATTTTCTTTTATCGACTGCTGCTTGGCTTCCTCAGCCTGAAAACCGGAAGCGGCCATGAGCGTGTCTGTATAATCCAATGATATTTTATCCAATATTATATCAGCAACCAATGGGTGGTTTGATCGGATAAACGATTCTGTACATCCTGTACATTCCTGAAAGTGATCCCAAATAACAGGAATTCTTTTCTTAGTCTCCATTGCCTTTACAACCTGCCCCACCATGCTTGTCTCCAGCCCCATAAATGCAGTCATATAGGTAACAAATCTTAAGAAATCTCTTCGAGAATATCCTTTGTTCCTGATATTCTCATAATAGGTTTCTTCTTTTTTTAGTGTTTTTTCCATAATGATGCTTATTTAAAATTATTATATGCTTATTCTAAAAGATTTGAACTCATTTTAAATATGACTTCTGCTGCTGTTGTAAGCTCGAAAAAACGTAAAATATTGTAAGACAAATGAATAGAAGTTATCTTCTTAACATTCTGCTTTCAAATGTAAAAAATTTTTTTAAAATAAAAAAGTTTTTACAAAATATATTGATTTTTTGTAAACAATTTATTAACATTGCCGCAAAAGGTAGTGTGGTTGTGTCAATTTTTGTAAAAGTTCAGCATTTTTATTAATTTTGTGCTAACGATTTAATTTGTATATTAGTCAGGTATTATTTCGATATTATATATAAGTAGTTGTAGCCAATTCAGGAAAAACCAATGAGAAAAAATATTACAAAAGGTGCGATATGAACATTATCTTTGTTGAAAATAAAAAATATGAAGTTGGATAAACAACATAAAGAATACATAGAATGGCTTAATAACCTGAAAAATAAAATAGGAAAAGCACAAATAAAAGCTGCCATTTCTGTAAATTCAGAGTTGATAAAACTTTATTGGGAAATCGGAAAGGAATTGTTTGATAAACAAGATTGGGGAAATGCAGTTGTTGAAACTCTTTCGAAAGACTTGAAAAATGAATTTTCAACTATGAAAGGGTTTTCACGAAGAAATCTTTTCTATATGAAGAGTTTCTACTCGTTTTACAAATCCGACCTTGAAAAAGTGCAACAACTTGTTGCACAAATTCCTTGGGGGCATAACATTAAGATTATCAGCAAATCCAAAAGTATTGAGGAGGCTCTCTTTTATTTAAATACAACTCTTGAAAACAATTGGTCACGTGATATTTTGGATATGCAGATAGAAAGTAAACTATTTGAAAGACAAGGAAAAGCAGTTACAAATTTCTCAAACTCCCTTCCTAAACCGAAATCAGATTTAGCAAACCAGACTTTAAAAGACCCGTATTTATTTGATTTTTTGACCTTGAAGAAAAATGCTGACGAAAAGAGCATTGAAGATCAATTGACTAAACACATAACACAATTTTTATTGGAACTCGGAAAAGGATTTGCTTTTATAGGCAGACAATATCACTTGGAAATAGGAGACAAAGATTACTATATAGACTTGCTGTTTTATCATACAAAATTACGTTGTTACATTGTCATTGAACTTAAAGCTACCGGATTTAGACCTGAATACGCAGGGAAATTGAATTTCTATTTATCCGCAATTGACGAGACCCTGAAAACGGAAAAAGAAAACCCTACAATTGGAATTCTTTTATGTAAAGAACGAGATAGAATAGAGGCTGAATACGCATTAAGAGGAATGTCCCAACCTATAGGAATTGCAGAATATCAATTAAGTAAAGCCATTCCCAAAGAAATAAAGTCTGAATTACCAACAATTGAAGAAATAGAACTGGCTACAATAAAAGCTATACGTAATGTGGGCGAAATTGATAAATAGAAATATTGTGGAAGTAAAGGAATTGAGTAGTAAATTGAAAATGTGGCGTTTCAAAACCCCGCACTACGCATAGCAAAACCGATATGCACGAACTATCAATAGCCATGGGTATTGTGGACATCGCCAATAAGGAAGTTGCTAAGCATCACATATCTGATATCGAACTTATCGAACTTGAAATAGGGACTTTATCCGGTATTGAAATAGAATCGTTTAATTTTGCCTGGCCTTTGGCAGTAAGCGGAACTGTTTTGGAGCATGCCGAAAAAAAAATTGATGTTATTAAAGGTAAAGCCAGGTGTTTGGACTGCGGTTGCGATTTTGATATGAAAAATATTTTTGATCCGTGTCCTGAATGTAAAAGCTACTTCCGGGACATTTATCATGGGAAAGAACTAAGAGTTAAAGCTATTGTGGTAAATTAAAACAGAATAATTATGTGTACAACTTGTGGGTGTGGTGTAACAGAAGAGATTACTATCCAAAAACCCGGAGAGATGGAATCTCCGGTCAGTGAAATGCCTGTTGACCATCATATCGGGCATGGACATCATGAACACGAGCATGAACACCACCATCATCACCATGATAAAACTATTCTGGAAGTTGAGCAGGATATTTTGCAATCTAACCAATTGCTTGCCGAAAGAAACCGTGGATACTTTCTGGGAAGGAACATTTTTGCCGTCAACCTGGTAAGCTCTCCAGGGTCGGGAAAAACAACCGTGCTTGAAAAGACTTTAACCGACCTAAAAAGCAAAATCAGTTTTTATGTTATTGAAGGTGATCAACAAACCATGAATGATGCAAACAGAATTGATGCGTTACAAATTCCTGTTGTTCAAATCAATACCGGTAAGGCTTGCCATTTAGACAGCACGATGATTAGCAATGCCGTATTGAAACTGAAGCCGGAGTCCAATGCTGTTGTCATGATTGAGAATGTTGGCAATCTGGTTTGTCCTGCTGCATTTGACCTGGGTGAAAATGCCAGAGTAGTCATTATCAGTACAACGGAAGGGGATGATAAACCAATCAAATATCCTGATATGTTTTTTGGTTCGGATATTTGTATTATCAACAAAATTGATCTACTTCCTTATGTAAATTTCAATATTGAAAAAGCCAAAGAATTTGCCCGGCGGGTAAACCCGAACATAGAATTTTTTGAGATTTCAGCCACTACCGGCGAAGGAATGGATAAATGGTACGAATGGTTAACAAATAAAATCAAGTAATTATGTGTTTAGCAATTCCCGGAAAAATTATTCAAATAGATTCGGACATAGACGATATATTTCGTGTGGCAAAAGTCTCTTTCAATGGCATTGTCAAACAGGTAAACCTCGCCATGGTGCCTGAAGCTAAAATCGGAGACTACGTGTTGGTTCACGTGGGCAGTGCCATAAGCATTGTGGATGAAGCAGAGGCTAAAACGACGATGGATATCCTGATGCAGATGGGGGATTTGGATGAACTGGGGGAAGCTTCCTGACAAAATAAAGCCAATAGGAGTCATTTTACAGGGAAATTCTTTTTCTTAGTCGTCCTAAAAATTATGAAAGTGGGGCTCCTTTCCCGAATGCCGATGCCATAAACCGGCTTTTACCAATTCCTCTTTGTTGTCGGCAAAGTTGTTAATGTCGCCATCATATATTATTTCGTGATTTTCGGAAAGTACGATAACCCGATCGGCAATTTCTCTTGCCAGCTCCATATTGTGAAGTGCCATAATAAGAGTCGAATCCAAACTATTCAGGAAATCGATAAGCCATCCGGTCGCTCTTGGATCCAGCGAAGAAAATGGTTCATCCAGAAGTAAAAGTTTTGGTTCCAGTATGAGTATTGAGGCCAGGGCAATCCGTTGTTTTTCACCTCCGCTCAGCTTTACAGGGGATTTGTCTAACAGACCTGTCAGGTTTAGTTTTTCAGCCCAATAATTAACTTTTTCATCCAGGTTCTTTTGTTGAAGTTGTTTTAACCCAAAAGATAACTCCTCATAAACAGTTGGGTTAAATAACATGATATCAGGGTTTTGAAACAATAAGCCCACCGAAGTCCGGAATTCTCTTCTGAAATCCTTGTCTTTCAGACTTTGTTTCGTGAGTTTACGTCCCTCAAATAATATTTCACCTTTTTGAGGAAAAACCAATCCGTCCAGCAGTTTTAACAAGGATGTTTTCCCACTACCATTAACGCCGAATAAAGCAATCTTTTCACCTTTTGATACGGAAAAGCTTGCGTTTTTTTGCACAAACTCTTTCTCATACTTAAAATAAATATTCTTTACTTCAATCATATTATTGTCCTCGAATTTATTGCCTGTGTTATCTCTTTTGAATTTTCAAATGTTTTCTTTATAAACAAGTTAATCTGGTATCCCACAATGCGGTAGGAGTTCAGTAATGTAATCTTCTTTACTGTTCTGCTGTCCAATGCCTGTTTCATTTGATCGTAAGTCATCAGGTAATTCATTATCTGGCTATAAGCCAGTGTCAGGGTGTAACTTATAAATGGCGAAAAGCTGAAAATGGCAAACAGGTTTAGCTTTTTTCCTGCAAGCAAAGTGAAATACAAGATGGTGAATGTGCGTAAATTAAAAACTATCAGGCTTGTGTAGCTTTTAGTAATTATAAAATATACAGAGGATAAAAGGTTAAAAACCAATATGGCTGCTAATGTCCTCCAAAGCAGTTTAAAAATATCTTTTCCCGAGAGCAATAAAGCAATAATTAGAAAAAGCAATATGAAGTAAAGATTTGTAGATAGGACAACTGCAAAAATTACAAGCAAATAATTGACAAAGAATAATTTGTCGAAAAGGACATTCCTTTTGTGGGAAAAGAGGTGAAAGACGAAAGTCGTCATGAAAAAGGCTAAAATAGCCGAAAGGTAATAGGAAGCCACGGCACTCATTCCGGGTAAAATGTATCCGGATAATGGAGCAGAATATAAGGTGGAAAAGTGTTTTATCCCCTGTGGAATAAATCCCAGATTTTCATGGAAGAAACTCAAGTTCCACTCGCCCCAAGCCGGATTTTCAGTTATTATTCCCAAAGGAACGAGCAGCATAATGAGTAAAATCACAAAGAAAAACAGAAGTATATCGGAAGTTTCTTTTTTTACCCCGATGGTTCTATAGCCCTGACCAATATCAAAATATTTTTTAAAATAGGAGACCCCAAACAGGGTAAAAATACCTTCGACAATACCAAAAAACAGCATGTGAGAACCCACAATAGCAGGCAGGGTTATATTCAGGCCATAAGGGAAATAAATAGGAACTCCATTGATGTTTTTAGCAATATAAGGTTCTATGCCCAGAACTATGGCTACAACAACCGAAGCCAGTACAATACTGGTCCAGCCGGAAATAAAGTAGTTTAATTTGTCGGAAATTTTATTTTTAAGTAATTTATACGTGTAATATCCCGTAAAAGAGGCGACATATCCCATGGCAATTGCATTAATGGCATAAGTGGTGATACCTCCATCGCCAAACAGCAACGCCTGTAACAAAAGCACAAGACATATTGCCATGAATCCTGCCCATGGGCCAAATATGATGGCAATAAGCGCAGCACCAAGAGCGTGTCCGCTGGTTCCGCCGGGAATAGGAATATTAAACATCATAATAATAAAAGAGAGGGCGGTAAGGGAAGACAGCAGGGGCAACACTTCTTCATTTAACTGTCGGCGTAATTTCTTTATCCCTTTGACAAATAAGGGGATAAACAGCAGATAAAAAGGCACAAAAACTTTTGGTGAAATGTATCCGTCAGGGATGTGCATGTTTCATTCTTTAATCAATTCTGTTCTTAACAAATTTATTCCGAGCCAAATTTACTAGATTTATCCGAAATGGAATATTAATATTTGTACTTTTCAGGAAGATTTGCGAAAATTGTTGAAAAGTAATGCCTTGCGTCTCAATAATCAGTTTATCCAACCCTGCATACTGCCTGATTTTTGTTAACAATACTACGTGTAAAAACTTTCAGCGTACAGTTTTTTCTGCCGGCAATTGCACTACTTTTGCAAGTACGATGAGGTATTTTTTTCTTAAATATGTTAACAACCGCTATTTCTACACCGCGCTGGCATTCATTATATGGATGGCATTTTTCGATAGTGATAATTTTCGTGAGCAAATGCGGTTGAGTAATAAAATTGTACGTCTTGACCAACAAAAATATTTTTATCGTACGGAAATCAAAAAAAATAGAAATGCCCTGAACGCCCTGAAATACGATACTACCCAACTTGAGAAATATGCCCGTGAAACCTATTTTATGAAAAAAGACAATGAGGATGTTTACGTGATTATTCGTCGTACCAAGCATTAAAAGTTCTCAGGCTATTCACAATTAATTGTCCGTGTTATCAGTATCATATCCGGTTCTCTCCTGAAAGAAATCTTATTTAGATTGTGAATAAATTAACGGTGTCTGCCTGCATTTATCGTTAATTGTTTAACATAAACATTATTTTTGTCAAAATTCAAAGAGTAATTCTTTTCAATATATTGAAACAAATCTATTTATAAAAATAACGATAAAAATGTCAGTAACACGATTTAGCATCTCAATGGAAAAGCCACTGCTGGAGAAATTGGACAAAATAACCCATGACTATCAGTTTCCCAACAGGTCGCGAACCATCCGGTTTTTGGTTAACCAGTTTTCGGCAAAAAAGGCCAGCAAAGAAAACCTAAGTGTTGCGGGAGCCATCATTTTGGTTTACAACCATCATCAGCGGGAGTTACAAACACAATCAACCCATCTGCAACATGATTATCACAAGTTAATTTTATCGGTTCAGCATGTACACTTAGATAGCGAAAATTGTTTGGAAACCCTTGCCGTAAAAGGAAAAGCCAACGAACTTGAGGCGCTGTCGAACCAGCTGATTTCATTAAAAGGTATTCAATACGGAAGTCTGGTAATAACCGGAACCCTCTAATTTTTTTAATATAATAGTAACACGAATTTAAAAATGGTAACAATGAGAACATTTCCTAAACCTTCAAACATCACTTTGTTTATTTTTATTATGTTATTTTTTGTACTGCCTGCCTCAGCCCATCAATGGGGCTCCATATCAGGAAAACTTATGGATGGCAAAACAGGAAACGCTATTTCCTTTGCCAACATCGTTATTGAGAATAGCCTCATAGGTACCACCACGGACTTACAGGGCGATTTTAAGATTCACGGGATTAAAGAGGGAACCTACACTCTGTTATTCTCACATCTGGGATACAAAACCATGAAAATGGAAATACAGGTTTCCCCAAACAAAACCACCCATTTATTGGTGAAGATGCAACCTGCATCCTTTAACATGAACGACCTGAACATTACGGCGAGGCGACCATTCTCCATTGCCTCATCACAGGCTATCCGGAACATCGATTTGGAGTTGCGACCGGTTAAATCATCGCAGGACTTGTTAAAACTGGTTCCCGGACTCATAATTGCACAGCATGCTGGTGGTGGAAAGGCGGAACAAATCTTTCTGCGCGGATTTGATTGCGACCACGGTACGGATGTAAACATCTCCGTGGATGGCATTCCCGTAAATATGGTGAGCCATGCTCATGGTCAGGGCTATGCCGACCTGCATTTTCTTATTCCTGAACTCATTGGCGACCTTTCTATTTATAAAGGTCCCTATTTTGCACGATTTGGGGATTTTGCCACGGCGGGGGCTATTGCTTTCAAAACCAAAGATGTTTTAAAAAGCAATAGTTTCGATCTGGAAATAGGACAATTTAACACGCTGAAGACCACTTTACTGCTGCAAACAGGAAAAGGCAGTGCCCGTCAAAACGGCATCATTGCAGCACAATATTATGCTACCGATGGCCCCTTTGAAAATCCACAGGGACTGAAGCGACTTAATGTATTTGGTAAATATTTTATCAATATCACGCAACAAAGCAGGTTGACTTTCACTGTCAGTGGGTTCAATTCGGCTTGGAATGCTTCGGGACAGGTTCCCAACCGCGTGGTAAAAGCAGGTATTATTGACCGGTTTGGTGCGTTGGATCCCATGGAAGGCGGAACAACCTCACGAAAAGATATGTCGCTGGCTTACGAGCTAAAACAAGATAGCCACTCGTTTCATGTGCAGGCTTATCTGACCAACTATTCTTTCAAACTTTTTTCCGATTTCACATACTACTTACAGGATACGGTGAACGGAGATATGATTGAACAAAACGAAAGCCGGTTGCTCAGCGGAATGAAAGCCACTTATCAGGTATCCCGTAAAATAAAATCTACCCTCTTCATAAATACACTGGGCGCAGGATTCCGAAACGATGCCATTAAAAGTGCCTTATGGCACAGCCCGAACCGTATTCGTATGAATGTGCTGTCTAATGCAGACATTAACCAAACTAATTTATTTGTATGGGGTCAAAGTAAAATTATTTTCAATCAGCACTGGCGTATCGAAATCGGTTTGAGATGCGATTACATCACCTACGATGTAGATGATCATTTGGGAAGTGCCAACGACACGCTTTCAAACGGACTGCCCCATGCTTCGGGATATGCCCAGCAGGCTATGCTTAACCCGAAATTCAATGTTGTTTACAGTCCTGATGCTAAACTGGATATTTATTTTAATGCCGGAACCGGCTTTCATTCCAATGACGCACGTAACGTCATCTTTACAAAAAAAGCCAAAGAGATAGAGCAGGTAATGACTCGTAAAGGACGAAGTGAAAAAGAAATATCAGCCTGGCTGATAAAACACAATTTTAACCCGCAGCAGCAATTTACGGGAACCATGCCGCGAGCTTACGGTGCCGAGACGGGTTTCCGGGCCGAATTGTTCAAACGGCTGAATCTGGGAATGTCGGTTTGGTATATGTACCTCGACAAAGAATTTGTATATGTTGGCGATGGCGGATATTCCGAATTAAGCAATCCCACGCAACGGCTTGGCCTGGACTGCGAAGGAAGATTAAAAATAACCCGTTGGCTCTGGGCAGACGCCGATATGACTATTTCGCAAGGCAGAATCAACGGCCTTCCCAAAGGCAGTAACTATATTCCACTGGCACCTAATTTTACCCTCACAGGAGGAATAACCATGGCTGATTTTCACGGATTTGACTTTTCGCTACGGACCATCCACATCGGCAGCCGGCCGGCCAACGAAGACAATACCGTTACGGCTTTGGGCTACACGCTGGTCAATCTTGGCGCTGCCTGTCACTGGAAAAGATATACCTTTTCTGTAACCGTTGAGAACCTGCTCAACACCGAATGGAACGAAGCACAGTTTGCTACGGAAACCCGTATGAAGTGGGAAAACAAACCGGTTGATGAGCTGCACTTCACACCCGGAAACCCCTTTAATGTCCGGCTTGGAGCAAGAGTGCGGTTTTAAAAGCTTTTCAATTTGCTTAATTGCCAATGCTGTCTTTCATCATTTCCGTAAGTTCTTTAACTTTTCGCCGGGCAACGATTACAGGAGGTACTTTCTCATCGTAAAAATAAGCCAGTGCCTGCCTGTTTTCCTGTAATTCTATTTTTTTAATCCGATCGATATTCATAATGTATCTTTTGTGTACCCGGATTAGCTTGGCTCCCGTAAAATTAAAAGTGAGATCACGCAAACTGGAACGAACAAAATATTCCTTCTGTTTTGTATAAATATAACAGTAGTTTTCTTCGGACTTAATGAAATAGATATCAGATTGTAAAAGATAAATAATTGAGTTTTGATAAAATACGGGGATTTTCTTCACCTCAATCATCCCGGTTTTTTTATTTATTTCTGCTCCGGTAGCTTTACTTATGTCCACAAAGTTCATAACAAAAACGATATCGTCTTTGCTTGTGATTTCGAGACGTGTTGTGTTGAGTAGCAGTACTTTACCTAATACATTAACCAGCATGGTCACTGTAACATTTTCGCGCCCCCCCTGTAGCTGCTTGATAATCATCCCAATTTTGGATTGTGCTTTTTGCGGATGTAACTGCTTCAAATCCATTCCAAAATATCCCTTTTCGAAATTAAGCACTTCTCTTGCGATAGAATTTATACCAACAATTTTAAAATCTTTCGAGAACAAAATTGTGCCGATTTGTGGAAGCGTTTCTTTTTCCATGGTTAGATAGTCTTGATTTTTGTAAAAATATTTGGTATCTTCAGTATTTAAGTGGAATTAGTTAATGCCTGGTAGATAAAGAGAACAATAGCATTTTCAATAAACTTATGCATGTCTTTTACTTTCAGTTCCATAATGGTTTTGTTTGAAAGCCATCGAGAAATCGTCCTAAGGTCTTTTTAATATGTATTTAACTGTACGAAAGTATCAAAAAAAAAGTTATCGTTGTTGAAAACGGCAAAAACGGGTACAAATGTTTTTAGCAAGATTAGCCATCGGAGATATCATATTTTCGTTTTTATTCTCTCATTCCATAATCAATTAATGTATTTACCAGTTTTTTCATAGCATTAATATAAGGCGTATCGCTATCTAACAGCGGTGTAATATCCGGTTCTGTTTCCAGAATATTTTCGTCGTATGGTAAAACAAATACTTCATTAAAATTTTCGAGGCTGTCTCCGGCAACTTTTTTAAACTTTTCAAACTGTTCATCACTTTTTACCTTGTTGACTACCAAATGAACATACGGAATATCTAATTGCCTTGACAAAACAGCCGAATGCTTAGCTACCTGATAAGCATTAAATGTAGGTTCGGTAATAATCACCGTTTGTTTAAATCCTTGTGCCAAAGCACGTCCAAAGTGTTCGACACCAGCCTGAGTATCCATCAATATTACTTCGCCTTCGCGCAGTGCAATAAATTTCACAATGGAATCAAGCAGTGCATTCTCAGGACACAGACATCCGGCAGCAGCCTGAATAACACTTCCCATGACAATCAAATTGATATTGTCGTCCACTTTTATGCCGAATCGGTCCACCACATCCGAAACATCCGGATTCAGACGGAGCATGGCACCCCACACCTCACCGGGACGGGCGCCGGTTTTTTCTTCAATGTAATCCACATTTCGCGAGGATGGCGTTATTTCCATATCCTGTGGCAGGCCCAACGAATACGGAAGATTTATTTGCGGGTCTTCGTCCACGGCGAGAACATTAAAATCTTTCCGGGCCAGTAACCTGGCCAGTACCGAGGTAAAGGTTGTTTTGCCTACCCCGCCTTTTCCGGTAATCACCATTCTGAAACTTTTTTCATTGTCGTTATGTTTTACTGACCTCAATTGTTCAGCCGTATCAAAAAGTTTTTGTCTTCTCGGATCTTTTTTTGCCATCTGTTTTTTTTTAAAATTATTTTAAATTTAAAATATCGAATCTGTTTTCTTTCATAGCCACCTGTTTTTTCGACATCTGTTTTCGGCGGCAAACGGGGCACATGCCTCTTAATTCTTCCCCAATTTCAGGATTCATTTTGTCAAGAATTCTGTCATTGAAAGGCTGCGGCGAATAATATTGGCTACACACGCGACACTGTTTCAGCGGGATTTTTGTCTCCGACCATGAATGCCCGTAACGTATATCTTCAATGTCCTCAAAATCAATTGCACCTGTCGGGCAAACTTCGGCACAGGCTTTACATCCCAAACAGATGTCGCTGGGCAGTGCATACGCCGAATTTATTTTTACATCATAACCTCTTCCAATATAGTTTATCACGCCTTTTTCGATAATATCATTACAAACACGAACACACAAACCGCAAAGCACGCATTGGTTTCCCAGATTATCGGTTACTTTGATTTTTTCTGTAAAAGGCGTTTCGCCGACATCATAGCGTGCTGCCAGTTTCTTTATTGTTTCCGATTGGGGAGCCTGAGCAAGATAAAACTGAAAAAGAATCTTCCGGTGGTTTTGTATCTCTTCGGTTTCGGTAACAATCTGCAATCCTTCACTTGCTGTTAAAGTACAGGAAGCGGTTATTCCTGGCCGAACATTTCCCCCTGTTACATCAACAATACACAACCGACAGGCACCGTACGGCTTCAACGCTTCGCTGTAACACAATGCCGGAATATCAATCCCTGTTTTTTTGCAAAATGTCAGGATATTTTCTCCTTCGTTTACAAGATATTCTGTGTCATTTATTTTTATGTTCACTTTCTTTTCCATAGCTCATTATTATTTGACAGGAATCGGTTTTTCGGGCACTTCTGTTGATTCGCCCGAAAGTTTAACTATGGCTTCAAACGGACAAACATTGAAACAACTGCCGCAAGAGATACAAGAATCCTGATCAATAACGTGAACGTATTTGGCTTTGCCATCAATGGCATCCACCGGACAATGTTTTGCACACAATACACAACCAACACACTTATCAGCCAAAATGTAAAAAGAGGTAAGTTCGCGACAAACTTTAGCTTCACAGATATTCTTTTCAATATGTCTGCGATATTCGTTTTCGAAATATTGCAGGGTGGTAATGACCGGATTCGGTGCTGTTTGTCCCAATCCGCAAAGCGACGTTTTTTTGATGGTATCGCTCATCTGCTTCAGCAAATCAATATCTTCCGGTTTCCCTTTTCCATCGGTAATGCGTTCCAGAATTTCGTGCATATGTTTCAGCCCTTCACGGCAGGGTACACATTTTCCACAGGACTCGTCAACCGAGAAATTCAGGAAGTATTTTGCCGTATCCACCATACAGCTGTCTTCGTCAAGGACTACAATACCGCCAGATCCCATTATGGAACCGACTTTCTTCATGTTGTCGTAATCAACCGGAGTGTCAAAAAGATACGAAGGAATACAGCCTCCGGAAGGGCCTCCGGTTTGGGCAGCTTTTATTTTCTTTTCATTCATTCCGCCGTTTCCTATTTCATACACAACAGTTTCCAGTGACGTACCGAGTTCCACCTCAGCCAAACCGACTTTGTCCACATTTCCCACAAGAGAAAAAACTTTGGTCCCCGCATTATTAGGAGAACCAAGTGTTTTAAACCAGTCGCTTCCTTTTTCAATTATTACCGGAATGTTACACCAGGTTTCCACATTGTTGATATTGGTAGGCATTCCCCATAACCCGTGCACGGAAGGGTAAGGAGGACGAGGACGAGGCCGGCCGGCTTCGCCTTCCAACGAAGCTATCAAAGCAGTTTCTTCACCGCATACAAAAGCGCCGGCGCCACGGGTTATGTGGATGTCAAACGAAAAGCCGGAACCAAGGATATCTTCTCCGAGCAAGCCAAATTCATGTGCCTGATTGATAGCCCGCTGCAGTCGTTCAATAGCCAGTGGATATTCGGCACGGATGTAAATAAAGCCGGCTTTGGCATTAATGGCACGGGCTCCCACAATCATCCCTTCGATGATCATGTGAGGGTCACTTTCCATTTCATTACGGTTCATGTACGCCCCGGGATCGCCTTCATCGGCATTACAAACAAGATATTTGATTTCCGAATTTTCTTTTTGGGTATTGCGCCATTTGATACCGGTAGGAAATCCGGCGCCTCCTCTTCCACGCAGTCCTGCATCTGTAATGGTTTCGATAATTTCACCGGAACTCATTCCCAGTACTTTAAACAACGACTTATAGCCTCCCACAGCAATATATTCTTCAATACTGTCGGGGTTGGTAATACCGGCATTTCGCATAACAATTTTTATCTGTCTGCTGTAATAAGGCAATTCGTTCCACAGCGGTAATGTGTTGAAGCCTTTTCCATATTCGATTTCTGAGGTAATATGATCCCAGTGCTCAATTTTAAAGAATGCTTTTTCAGAGAAAATATCTTTACGCAATGCAGCCTGGACAATTTTTACCACATCTTTGGGCAGCACGTTATTATAAACCACGAGAGGTTTCCCCGGAATAATAACATTTACAAAAGGTTCTTGTTTGCAAAAGCCGAAACATCCGGTTTTTGTTAAAAAAAATTGTCTCTCCAGATTGTTTTTGGTAATATATTTTTTTAATTCGGCATAAATGGTTTCAGCTCCGGCAGCAATCCCGCAGGTAGCATACCCAACTGCAATCCGTATCTTGTTTTTGGGTTGCAAAGTTTGCATACCAGTGTTGGCAACAGCCTTTAAATCCATAAGATGAAAAATTTTATTTTTTTTCCTGCCAGCCATATTCTCTCAATATTTCAGGTAGTTTTCGTACGTTTACATACCCGTAAATTTTTTCGTTGATACTTATTACAGGAGCCATGCTGCAAGCGCCGAAACAGCGCGCCTGGGTAAGCGTGCAACATTTGTCTTGGGTAGTTAAAATAAACTTCCTGTTTTCGGTCATGCCTTCTCCTTCCAGGCCGAGTAAATCCTGCAAAGCCTCAAAAACATACGATGCTCCTTTCACATGGCAGGCTGTTCCGGTACATACCGAAATGATGTTGGTTCCCACCGGTTGCAAATTAAAAAAGGAATAGAAAGTGGCCACGCTATATAATTTGGCCATCGGCAGACCGGTCTTTTCGGCAACAAGTGAAAGGACATCCTGTGAAAGATACTTCTCTTTTGCCTGAACATCTTCCAAAATGCTAAGTGTTTGCCCTGTGGGGTCAACGTATTTTTCAAGTATTTCATCTATTTCTTTACTATTCATCTGTAGAACTTTAAACAAAACTTATTTTTACGGAATTGAAACTTAATAGTTAAGACTGGAACGAACAACATGTTACACAATAAGATATGGAGCAGGTTGAAAAAGCTGAAAAGCAAAAGAATAATATCTCGCAATGTTTCTTTCGCTTTTCGCCTCTGCTAAATCCCCAACGCTTTACGTTTTCTGTTAATTTCAGCTTCAAACATGTCGGCAGCTTTTATCGGGTCAGGTTCCACGGCAAAAGCTGCATTCAGTACATCGTTCAATTTATTGGTTAAGATGTCCACAACCTTCTCGCTGCCAAATATTTTAGGGGGAAGTCCGAGAATAGTATAAACTCCTGAAGCAACAAAATAGGCGGCAATGGAAATAGCTTTTTGTGAATACCATTCGGGAGCACCGCCGCCGAGAGGCAGGTCTTCAATGCCACATCCCAGCTCTTTGGCAATATTGGCTCCGAGAACCAGTATTCTTGAATTATCAACGCAGGAACCCATATGCAGTGCCGGTGGTATATTCAAAGCTTCGCAAATAGACCTTAATCCCTCACCTGCAAATTTGGCTGATTCGGGCATCAACAAACCGGCTTTGCCGCCGGCCACGCCACCACAACCCGTAACCAATACCAGGATATCACGTTTTATCAATTCTTTGGTTAAAGCAATAAATCCGTAATCCTGTCTTATTTTCGGGTTGTTACATCCTACCAAACCGACAACTCCTTTTATTTTCCCGGCAACAATAGCATCAATCAAAGGTTTGTATGTTCCGCCGAGAGATTCTCTTAGCTTTTCTTCCGAGAACCCGGCCATCAATTCCATGGGCTTGTTTGGAATTTGAACCCGGCTGGGATTTCGGTTGGGATAATTTTCAATGGCAATACGAATGATTTCTTTTGCCGTGTCAAGTGCTGTTTCCGTATGAAACTCTTTGTAAACAGCTCCCGGGACTTTTGACTTTTCGCTGGTAGCGATAACCTTGGTATGGAAACATTTGGCCGTTTGGGTAATGGAAGGGAAAATACATTGGTAATCGATAATCATCGCTTCAACGGCACCGGTGGCAATAGCGAGTTCCTGATCTAACAGGTTGCCGGCTATGGGGATACCATGACGAACCAGCAATTCGTTTCCGGTACAACACATTCCCACAAGGTTGATTCCTTTGGCACCCTTTTCTTCGGCAAGTGCTTTCAGTTCCGAATCACCGACAGCTTTTACAATCATTTCCGAAAGAACAGGGTTATGGCCGTGCAGAACCACATTTACACGGTCGTGGCTCAAAACGCCAAGATTTACAAAAGAAGTGTTGGGAGCCGGCGTACCAAAAAGAATATCGGAAGCATCGGTGGCCATCATAGAACCACCCCATCCATCGGAAAGGGAAATTCTTAATGAATGGAGCAACATATTTGTCGGATCGGCACCAACTCCCATATGAACACGGTGTGCCCCTTCAACAATTTCGCGGTCGATACCACGTGGGACAATACCGAGCTTCTTCCACATGGCTAAGGTTTTTTCAGGAACCCGACTATCAATTAAACCAATACTTCCTTTTATGGTTCCAAATTCATCTAACATGGCCAGAGCCAAATCTTTGGCAATTTCTTCCTTGGCTCTGTTTTCGGTTTCAATGTGGTACTCTTTGGCAACTGCTTTTAATTTTGTCACATCCCGGATTTCATATCCCTGCGCCTTTCCTTCTGCAGTATCCAGCAGCACCTCAAGCACTTCACGGCCGTGGTCGGAATGAGATGCTGCACCCACCAATAAATCGTCAAGTAGGTTTCTGGCAACAATAGTGTCAGCATCGGCACCACAAACGCCCTTTGTGGGGCCGTCTTCTTCAAAAACATCTACGCGGCAGGGGCCCATAGAGCAGTTATTACAACAAACACCGAGCTGGCCGAAACCACATTGCGGTTGTTGTTTCTCGAGCCTGTCCCAAGCAGTTTCTATACCTTCTTTTATGGCTTTTTCAATAATTTCCTGACTCGATTCATCAATTGATCTTTGCTGGGCTATCAATTTAACGTCTATTTTTTTCATTTTTATAATTTTTTAGGTTTTTTTACTACGAATTTGATAAGGGGCCTATTTTGGCAATTTTCTTTAATATCTCGCGGTATTGCTGAACCGATTCAGGTATTTTGGATGTCTCGACATCTGCCCCCTGTGATTTAATCATACGGATGGTAAAATCTTTCCGGCTGTTACGGATAAGCTGGTTGATTTCTCCAAATACTAAAGCTCCTGTTTTACAGGCTTCCACACAGGCCGGTTCTATTCCTTCGCGTACCCGGTCGATACACCCGTCACATTTTGCATTAACTTCCCTGTCAAAAGATACTTCAGGCACTTTACGGAAAGTGATAATCCCAAATGGGCAGGCAATAGCACAGGCACCACAATCGATACATTTGTTGTAAGCAATCAACACATTTCCGGTATCTTTGTCGCGGTGGAGTGCATCGGTAGGACAGACCTGAATACACGGTGCCGGGTCGCAATGACGACAACGGTTGGGAAATGTGAGAAAATCCACACCAATTTCAACATGAATTCTCGGCCTTGACCGGGGAGTTTCTTTTAACATTCCAAACAAATCTTTGCTTTGCGAATGTTCTACTGTACAGGCAATTTCGCAGTGACGGCAACCGATACAAAACTCAGGACGTATAAGAATATTTTCCATAGTTTAAGGTGATTTTTGTTAATTTTTAATCCAAATCTATTGAGAAATAGAGCCATAACAAAGCTTTATGTTATTTTCGGTCAAAAAAGGAAAATAATTGGCAAAATAGCTCTTAGAAATCACGTTTTCACTTTCGGGAAACGATGACTTTGAACAACAGAAACATTATTACCAGCCTTAAATTGAGAAAAATAAAAACGTCCTCCATGTGCTGAAATATGATACCTAACTAACTGGAAAAAATATGCCCGTGAAAAAGACTTCATGAAAAAAGACAACGAGGATGTCTTTGCGATTATCCGGAAGGATAAAAAATAAGAAAATCTACTGTGGATCCACATCCACCTGAACCCGTACAGATTTATATTTCGGTAGCGTTTTAAAAATGTCCAGCCGTTGTTTTAATTGTTGTTTCTTCTCCGCCTGCTGCTTGTTGCGGGGAATTTTGAACAGGATTTGTTTGATGAACAGGTTTTTAATCCGTGAGACCATGGGATATTCCGGACCGTAAACCAGGTTGCCAAAGCGGGCTTTCAGGTCGCGGGCAAGTACGGCAGCCGCTTCGTTGAGTAGCTCAGGTTTTTTGTGCTTCAGCTTTATCATCACCAGCCGGTAAAATGGGGGGTATTTAAACCTGTTTCTTTCACTTAATTCCCTGGCATACATATTTTCAAAATCGTGGTTTACCACATCGCGGATGACGGGATGGCCGGGTTGCCAGGTCTGGATAATGACTGTCCCCTGTTGTTTTTTTCTTCCGGAGCGTCCGCTCACCTGTTCCATCATCTGAAAGCTGCGTTCGTGTGCCCTGAAATCGGGAAAACTGAGCATGTTGTCGGCACTCAGAATGCCCACCACCTGCACATTGTCAAAGTCAAGCCCTTTGGTTACCATTTGTGTGCCGGTGAGGATATCCGTTTTCCGGTTTTCAAAGCTGTAAATGATACGCTGGAAAGCATTTTTTGAACGCGTGGTATCTAAGTCCATCCGGTCGATACGGGCATCCGGCAAAATCAAAGCCAG